>Ga0123354_10000098_pt1 | contig 64634 bp, 57 predicted proteins | sample TergutLab28metaG_2_FD_97872 | JGI IMG/M metagenome (GOLD analysis project Ga0123354, IMG submission 97872) | Labiotermes labralis P4 segment gut microbial communities from Petit-Saut dam, French Guiana - Lab288 P4 | ecosystem: Host-associated > Arthropoda: Insects > Digestive system > Gut ... | reverse complement strand
CCTTCTCCATAGCCATACTCGCGATGTAATCTGATTACTTCATCATAATACTGTTTTTGTTTCTCTGTCTGTAAATGCATAATTAACTCGTTTATGAGTCAACTTTTTCTAGTGAAAGACAATCTGAACAGTCGGGCTGTATTGTTTATATAGTCGGGCTGTTTTGTCTATATAGTCGGGCTGTATTGTTTATATAGTCGGGCTGTTTTGTCTATATAGTCGGGCTGTATTGTTTATATAGTCGGGCTGTTTTGTCTATGCAGTCGGGCTGTTTTGTCTATACAGTCGGGCTGTTTTGTCTATATGGTCGGGCTGTTTTGTCTGATAGGTCGGGGTATTGTGTTTAAACAATCGGGCTTTTTTTGCTATGTGGGCAAAAAAAGAGACTGAATTAAAAATTAATTTAACCACAAAGGACACAAAGGAGGCACAAAGGACACTAAATTGAAAATATTGATATTCAAATCTTTGTGACTTTTGTGAGTTGCCTTTGCGACCTTTGTGGTAAAGAATTTTGACTTTTGATTCAGGGAATGTTGTGTTTGGGGATTTTGGGGATATTGGGGATATTGGGGATATTGAGGATTCAGGGGATTGCGGGTCAAGCCGGCAATGATATCCACGTTCAGGAGATTCAGGGGTCGGGTCGAAACGGAGTTCCGATTCTTTTTCAGACCGGATTGCCGATTGATTTTCAATCCGGGTGTTTTCAGCCGAAGGGGCAACAAACTCATCGGGGCTGAGAGTCAGCATATTTTCAGCCGAAGGGGCAACAAATTCATCGGGGCTGAGAGTCAGCACATTTTCAGCTAAAACGTTAAACATAGTTATAAGAATTAATAAGTTAATCATAGTTTGAAATAATAAAGAATTCATTTGACGCAGGATATTTAATGTTCATTAGAGCGACAAAGGTAAAACGGTTTTTCGGCTTTTTGTTCCGTAAATTCTTCAATGTGTTCCGTAAATTCTTCATTCCCGATTGCGTGGTATCGACAAGTATTTTATCTTGCAATTATTTCCGGGTTTTTGAAAAAAACATTATTTTTGTAGCTTATTTATCTGAGTTCGTGATAAGGAATTTTATTCTATTGATATGAAAGTCCTACCGGGCTATCGCTTATCCCGAACTCAGGTTATTTAATCGGAAAACAGGAAATTATGAATTTTTGCATGACTGATCAACAGGTTTATCAGTACATTTTATTGCCGCTGATCATATTTTTTGCGCGTATTTGCGATGTAAGTCTGGGTACACTGCGGATCGTGTTTGTTTCCAGAGGGAAAAAGAATATTGCTCCTTTTCTGGGTTTTTTTGAAGTGTTCATTTGGGTCGTGGTTATCAGCGAGGTGCTTAAGAATGTGGGTAGTATTGTTGGTTATGTTGCTTATGCCGGGGGATATGCTGCGGGAAACTATATCGGGATGCTCATCGAGGAAAGAATTGCTCTTGGCACTCAACTGATCAAGGTTTTTTCGTCGAAAGATATCTTGTCTTTGCAAAAATGTTTGAATGAGGCAGGGTTTGGCACCACTGTAGTTGACGGCGACGGTTCGGCAGGGAAAGTAAAGATATTATATACGGTGATCGATCGCAAAACTGCCGAGCAGGCGAAGAAAATCCTCATCGATTTCGATCCCCTCATTTTCTACGTCATCGAAGATGTGAGATTGGTGAAGTCGGGTATTTTCCCGCGAGCCAAACACGATATGCATGTTCATCGAATGTTTTGGCGAGGCAGACCCGGAAAATGAGGATGCCGGGATGTTTTTGTTTTTCCTTAGATCAACAACGAACTGTCGCCGTAGCTCAAAAAGCGGAAATCGTTCGCTAAGGCGTAATCGTAGATTTCCCGCCAACGGTTCCCGACAAATGCGGAAATCAACAACAGTAAGGTACTTTTCGGTTGATGAAAATTGGTAATCATTCCGTTGACTATTTTGAACGAATATCCCGGCGCAATCAGGATTTGCGTATGTGTCGTCAAGGTCTCCCAATGATTTTGCTCCATGCAGTTCAGCAAATTTTCCAAAGCATTGGAAACGGATAGTTTGTCTTGTTCTTCGTTTTCCCGGTAAGGCGCCCACTGACCGATTGTTAATTCTTCGGGGCGAAGGTTGGGATTCTTTTCCAACATCAGTCCCAAATAATACAAACTTTCTAATGTGCGAACCGATGTCGTTCCGACGGCAAAAACCCGGCCTTCCTTTTTTATCAATTGCTCGATGGTTGAATTTTTCACCGAAAACCATTCCGAGTGCATCTCATGCCCTTCCAAAGTTTTCGATTTCACCGGTTTGAACGTGCCGGCTCCCACATGCAAGGTCAATTCTTCCCGGTCGATTTTCTTTTCGCGCAACGACCGGAAAACCGCTTCCGTGAAATGCAAGCCGGCAGTGGGAGCCGCCACCGAACCTTTTATTCGGGAATAAATCGTCTGATAGGTCTCTTTATCGCTCGCTTCGGTCTTTCGATTCAAATAGGGTGGTATCGGCAACTCTCCGCAGTTTTCGAGCAGGTCGGCAAAAGTCCACTCGGGATTGTCCCATTCAAATCGGATGATAGAGGTTTCACCCCAACGGTTTATTCGTTCCGCCGTGCATCGCGCATCAGGCGTTGCGTATTCCAATTTTCCCTCTTTCCAACGTTTGGAATTTCCCACCAAACACGACCAGGTACAGGATTGGGTTTGAGCAAAGGCTTGAACATAGTCCGACGGTTCTCGCGGTTCCAAACAGAAAATCTCGATGGGTGTTCCGGTTTTCTTCCGAAAAATCAGCCGGGCTTGAATCACTTGGGTGTTGTTGAAAACCAATAATGTGTTTCCGGGAATAAATTCGGCTATGTTTCTAAATAAAGTTTCGGTAATCCGTCCTTTTTCCCAAACCAGCAATTTCGATTGATCCCGATTTTGCAGGGGGAATTTTGCAATCTGTTGGTCCGGAAGGTTATAATCAAAATCGTCGATAAGTATCTCTTTAATTTCTGCCATTTCTAATACAGATAATATGATGACACAGAATAACTTTATAAATATCAGAGTCTGTATCAAAAGTTATTTTAACCACAAAGGACACAAAGAAAGACAAACCTAATTACCTCATTTTCATGGTATTAATGAGGTAATTAGGTTAAAGTGCAGTGCTGCTTATCCGAACTTCTATTGATATGAATCGCCTACGGCGAAATATATACAAAGAAAATTTATTCCGCTTCTTGTTGCGCTTCGTATTCTTTCAATAATTTATCTTGAACGTCGGTCGGAACCAACTCATAGGAAGCGAATTTCATGGTGAAGGATGCGCGACCGCCGGTGATGGAACTCAACGATGTCGAGTAGTTTCCCATTTCTTTCAGCGGGACTTTAGCCATCAGCTTTTCGTATCCTTTTTCGGATTGCATACCCATGATCATAGCGCGTCGTCCTTGTAAATCACCCATTACGTCACCCATATATTCCGACGGAAGCGATACTTCTATATCGTAAATCGGTTCCAGAATTTTCGGACCGGAATTTCTGAAAGCTTCGGAAAATGCGTTTCTTCCCGCGAGCATAAACGAAATTTCATTGGAATCGACCGGATGCATCTTCCCGTCGTAAACAATTACGCGGACATCACGTGCATACGAACCCGTCAAAGGACCTTGTTCCATCCGCGCCATAATTCCTTTCAGAATAGCAGGTAAAAAGCGTGCATCAATCGAACCGCCCACAATGGAGTTTACAAATACCAATTTGCCTCCCCAATCCAAGGGGTATTCCTGCACATCACGCGCTTGTATTTTAAATTCTTGTCCACCGAATCTATATACTTCCGGCATGGGCATTCCTTCTTGGTAGGGTTCGACAATCAGGTGTACTTCACCGAATTGTCCTGCGCCACCCGATTGCTTTTTGTGACGATAATCGGCACGGGCCGACTTGGTGATGGTTTCGCGATAGGGAATTTTCGGCTCAAAAAATTCGACCGTTAGTTTGTCGGCATTTTCAATACGCCATTTCAGCGTTTTCAGGTGAAATTCACCTTGACCCGAAACAATCACTTGTTTCAGTTCTTTCGATTGTTCAACCACCCAGGTCGGGTCTTCGGAGCGCATTCGATGGAGAATTTCCATCATTTTTTCCGAATCCGCTTCATTGGCGGCTTTGATGGCACGGCGATATTTGGAGTTGGGATATTTTATGAAATCAAATTTATTGTCTGTTCCTTTTCCATTCAAGGTATGTCCGGTGTTGACGTCTTTCAGTTTAACTGTTGCACCGATATCACCTGCGTGCAATTCGGAAATTTCCGTACGGTTCTGACCCGCTACAACGAATAATTGCGAAATACGTTCTTTCGATCCGCGATTTTCGTTCAGCAAATCGTCACCGATTTTAACCATTCCCGACATGACTTTGAAATAGGAAACGCGCCCGATGTGCTGCTCAACTGTGGTTTTGAATACAAAAAGGCTGACAGGGGCTGTCGGATCGGGAGTAATTTCTTTCCCTTCGGTATTTTTATAGAGAGGCATTTCGGATACGCCGGGAGTGTTGTCGCATAAAAATTCCATCATGCGACGGATTCCCATGTCTTTACCTGCCGATGTGCAAATCACAGGAAACATACCGCGAGTTAACAAGCCCTTACGAATTCCCTCACACATTTCTTCTTCGGTCAAACTTCCCTGCTCGAAAAATTTTTCCATCAAAGCTTCATCGTTTTCAGCAGCTGCTTCAACGAGCGCATTGTGCAGTTCTTCCGCTTTAACGGCTTCTTCCGCAGGAATATCCAGGATTTCCGGAGTACCGCCTTCGTGTTTCCATTGATAAAGTTTCATTTTCAGCACATCAACCATTTGATGAAAATGTTGCCCGGTTTGCACGGGATATTGGATGGGAACGACTTTGTTTCCGTAAGTCTCTTTGAGTTGAAGCAAAGTTTTATCGAAATCGGCGTATTCTTTGTCTAATTGATTGATAAGAAAAATAACCGGTTTATTCAAGTCTTCGGCATAACGAAATGAATTGATAGTACCTACTTCCACACCGTATTGAGCGTTGAGGACCATCACCACCGTATCGGTCACATTCATTGCGGAAACCGCTCCTCCCGAAAAATCGTCCGAACCCGGACTGTCGATGAAGTTTAACTTTTTGTTCTGCCATTCTACGCTGAAAATGGTAGAGAAGACGGAATAACCGTATTCTTTTTCTACGGAAAAATAATCAGAGACCGTATTTCCGCTGTCAACAGAGCCTCTGCGTTTTATAACACCACCCTCGAAAAGCAAGGCTTCTGCGAGAGTGGTTTTCCCCGATCCTTTACCACCGATGATAGCTATGTTTCGAATGTCATTGGTTTGATATACTTTCATGAAAATTGTTGTTTATATATGACACAATAAATTTGATTTTAAAAACGGCGCAAGTTACGAAAAATCGGGGAATTTTCCAACAACTAAATGATTAAAACATGAAACAAAAATATATCGGGGAGCTTCGCCGCTTGTGGGTAGTTTGTTTATTCCATTCACCCGACGTTTCACGTCGGGCTACCCCTATCGAATCCGTTCCGGATTCTTTAATCCTTCATGTTTTTATGTGATCCATTAACACAGGCCTAAAAGAGGCTTGTAAATGAAGTGCGATACATGAGTAAAAAAAAGCCGCTTCAAAGTATTAGCCTTGAAGCAGCTCCTGTCGTGAAAAGAAAAAACGAAAAAAAGTGTTATTTGACAATCGAGAACCCGGCTTCGAGAGTTGCATTGCTGTCTCCTCCAATCCAAACTTTAAAAGCGCCGGGTTCTATTACTTTTCGATTGTCGATGCCCCAAAAAGCCAAGTCGCTTACAGGCACAGAGAGTGTTACATCACGGGTTTCGCCGGCTTTAAGCGAAATTCGCCGGAAGGCTTTCAATTCTTTCACGGGACGAATCAGAGAAGCACTCAGGTCCCGAATATAGAGTTGCGCAACTTCCGTTGCATCGAATTTTCCGGTATTTTTCAGCGTAAATGAAACATCCAATGTATCATCTTCCTTCAACAGGTTAGATTTCAATTGGATGTTGCTGTATTCAAATGTCGTGTAACTTAATCCGAATCCGAAGGGGAATAGCGGATCAAAGCCGGCATCAAGGTAGTAAGATTTGTTTCCCAGCGATCCCTGTTCCGCTTCCAAAGCAATGTCGTTGAGCAATGTCTCTGTTTTGTTGGCAGGTCGTCCCGTATTATTGTGGTTATAATAAATCGGAATCTGACCAACCATTTTCGGGAAAGTCACCGGAAGTTTTCCGCTTGGGACAACCTGTCCGAAAAGGATATTAGCAATTGCCGGACCTCCCATGGTACCGGGATGGAACGAAAACAACAAGGCATCAGCGGCATCCAGTTTGTCGCCGATTGTCAAGGGACGACCGGCAATCACAACAACTATCAACGGCTTACCGGTTTTCTTCAATTCTTGTATCAATTCCTTTTGTGCGCCTTTCAGATTAATGTCGGCTAAGCTGTGTCCTTCTCCCGATAGAATAGCTTCTTCTCCGACAAAGGCGACCACAGCATCAGCTTTTCGCGCAGCTTGAACGGCTTTCCCGAATTGCGATTTATCTCTGTCTCTGCTGAAACTCAATCCTTTTTCGAAAATCACTTTCACGCGGTTGCCATATTGGTTCGTTATCGCAGTCAGCGGAGTAACGGTCTTTGTTTTGTCGCCGTCGAAAGACCAGGTTCCTAATTGATCGTGAGGCGCATCAGCCATCGGACCCACTACCGCCAATGTGCGGATAGCATTTGATAAGGGTAAGGCGTTATTATTATTCTTGAGTAGAACGACCGACTCTTCCGCTGTTTTTTGTGCCGCTTGCAAAGACTCTTCTTTGTAGAAAACCGAGGTTTGTCCGGCATCGACATAAGGATTATCGAATAAACCCAAACGGAATTTTATCCGCAGGATATTCCGCACCGCATCGTCAATGGCTTGTTCCTTCACTTTTCCTTCTTTGATTAACTCTTGTATGTTTTGAAAATAAGCCAAGCTCACCATATCCATGTCCACGCCGGCATTTACCGCTTTTTCGGCGGCTTCTTTCGGATCTTCGGCAAAACCGTGAGCGATCATTTCGGTGATGGACGTCCAGTCGGAAACGACGAAACCGTTGAATTTCCATTCGTCGCGAAGCACATCTTTCAGCAAGAATTTATTTCCTGTCGAAGGTATTCCGTCGTTATCGTTAAACGAAGTCATAATTGTAGCCACACCGGCTTTCACCGCTTCCTCAAACGAATGCAAGTAAACATTCCGCATTAAAAACGGAGGAATATTGGTTGAATTGTAATCGCGGCCTCCTTCGGCAGCACCGTATCCGACAAAATGCTTGGCACAAGCGGCAAGCGAATGAATGTCGGACAAGCTCTCGCCTTGGAATCCTTTCACCATAGCCGCTCCCAACACGCCGGCCAAATAGGGGTCTTCACCCAAACTTTCGGCGATTCTACCCCAGCGGGCATCGCGCGCTATGTCCAACATGGGAGCAAAAGTCCAATGAATACCGATAGACCGAGCTTCCGCAGCGGCAATCGAAGCCCCTTCCGTCACCAGTTCGGGGTCGAAAGAAGCCGCTTGTCCCAGAGGGATGGGAAAAATGGTTTTCATTCCATGAATTACGTCTCGACCGAAAATCATCGGAATACCGAGTTTACTTCCTTCCACTGCAATTTTTTGTAAAGCATTAGAGGCATCCGGATCGGAAACATTCAGGATGGAGCCGATTTTTCCTTCTTTAATATAAGGAGCTAATTGCTCGATTTTTCCGGAAAAACTGACCTGATTCATCTGACCGATTTTTTCCTCTAAGCTCATACGTGCAAGCATATTTTCCACTTTTTTGTCCACTTGATCATCATTGCCTTTTTGTTGGGCAGACGATTGACTGCAAGCGACGGCTGTAATCAACAACCATCCGAGACATCCGTATTTGAATTGTTTAATCATGTTTTTTTCACTATTTTTAAAATTAAACATAAGATACTACTGCCAAACAAATGTTCCCACAGCTCCGGCAGGAAGCGTTGGAGAAACCACTCGTCCATTGAAACGTATATTGAAAGTTGAACTTGAATTTGCTTTATTTAATACAATTAATACTTTTTTCCCGTCGGGTGATTGAAAAGCCACATTAGGCAAGTTGTTAACTGCTGATGATGCAATGCGGACAGAACCCGGTCGAACAAATTTAGCTGCATGAGCCACTGCATAATAGCTTTGATTTCTTTTTACCACCGAAGTTCCGTTTATCGTAACGGCTCCCAGACAATCGGAACAGCCTCCGTTTGTATGCGGTTGCATATTCGGATCGGAAGCCAGGTTCCATTCGATCACATTTCTACTCCAATTGCTTGTTGCTCCAATCATTAAATTCTCGATATGCCACTGCACGTCTCCGGCGAAATCGCCGTTTGAAGAGGTATATTGTTCGGTAAAATACAGATTTTTACCGGGAAACTGATTGTGTACGGACGACATCGTGCCGATAACGCCGGCATAGAGATGAAATGCCGAACCGTCAACTGCATTGTATGCATCGGGATCACTCAATATGGAAGTAGCATATTCGGGATGATCTAAATTGTGATCATAAATAAGAATTTTCGTCTTAATACCGTTGGCTTTGAATTGAGGTGCCAAGTAATTTTTGATAAAATCAGCCTGTTCATTGGACTCCATCAACATCGCCGGATTATTCCACGCATTCAGCGGCTCGTTTTGAGTGGTGATTGCATCAATGGGAATGCCTGCCGCCGCCATCGTTTGAATATATTTCACAAAATAACGGGAATACACATCATAACAATCCGTTCTGAGTTTACCCGGATTATTTCCACCTCCGTAAAGATCGTTATTCGTCTTCATCCAGGCAGGCGCGCTCCATGGCGAACCCAATATTTTAAGATCGGGATTCAAAGTCAAGATTTTTTGCAAAACGGGAATCAAATCCTTCTTTTCCATATCCATGTTGAAATACTGCAAGGTAAAATCGCCCGGCGTATCGTCGTAAGTAAAAGTTGATGCGCTCAAATCGGAAGCGCCGATGCTCACGCGCAAATAACTCACACCGATAAATGTTGAATCCGTTGAAATAAGTTCTTTCAACAAATCGTCTTTTGCTTGCGGATCAAGACCGTTAATCAAAGAAGCGCTTCCGCCTGTCAGAGCAAAACCAAATCCGTCGATGGTTTGAAATTTTTGACCGGCATCCACTTCAATGGTAGGATTCGCATTGGTTGAGGAAGCAAAAATCAAGCCGGTATTTTGAGATTTAAAAAGCACAGTTTTATCGGGAGTGGTCAGCCAAAAAGAAACATCGGTTTTTGCCGAAGTGCAATAAACTTGGACGTATATTGTTGAATCTGTTTTTGCGGAACCGTTATAGGCAAAAGCCTGCATCGGATAGGTAGTAACGACCCCCGGATTAGAGGTAAATGACCAGCTTAAAGTTCCACCTTCGGGCTTGTTCAGTGTCAGCGTTTTATTTTCGGTCGGCAAAACAACCTGATAGACCGTAGCATTGGTAGCCGACAGGGTAATATTGACCGTTCCGCTTCCATCGCCGTAAGGCATGGTTTCCGTTGTTCCAACCACTTCAACCGAAACTTTTAAATTGGTCGGCACATTTTCGTTTTCGGGCGAATTTTTCGAACAAGCGAACAAAACGCAGACGAACAAGAATACAATATATTTGCTGCGATGATTCATTTTTTAAATTATGAATTATGAATTATGAATTATGAATTATTGCAACATCCTTCGTTTTCCTTGATAATTCATAATTAGTTATAAACTCTTATATAATCAACATACATTGTTGAACCGGAAGCCAGACTGATCGTATTTCCACCCATATTTCCACCCACCGCAACATTGCAAATAAAGAAAAAGTTGGCATTAAAAGGTAAATCCGCCTTATTTTGTTGACTGTAGAGCAATACATTATCTATATAGAAAGCGATATGGTCGGCTCTCCAATCCAATGAATAGAGATGAAAGTCGGTAGTAGCACCCGGCACGTTGCGCGAATTAGAAACATCGCCGCCCCAATGCAGAGAACATAAAATATTATTCAAACCGGTGACAGTGCCATGTTCCATGATGTCGATTTCACCGCATTTGGGCCATCCGGCCGTACCAATATTGCTGCCCAACATCCAAAGGGCGGGCCAAGTTCCCTTATCACCGGGAATTTTTGCCCTTATTTCCACCTTTCCATAGGTAAAGGAATATTTTCCTTGGGTGGTAATTCTGGCGGAAGTATAATTAAAACCCGAACTGTTGTAATTGGGTGAATTAAGGGCTGCGATTTGCAGACAACCGTCTTTTACGCATACGTTTGCAACATCACTCGTGTAATATTCCAGTTCGTTATTTCCCCATCCGTTATTATTTCCTGTTTCATAGTTCCATATTTTGGTATCTAAAGCCGAACCGTCAAATTCGTCCGACCAAACCAAATCTTGTCCCGGCGCAGCCGTAGATTTACAATAAACTGTTACGGAGATAGTCGTATCTTTCTTGACTGTATTGCAATAAGCCGCAATATTTACGGGATATTGCGCGGTTGTTCCCGGCGCGGACGCAAAAACACAATTTACCGTTCCACTCGAAGCATTCAATGGATATGTTTTATTTTCGGAAGGTAAGGTCACTAAATAATTTGTTATGTTTTTACCCGACAGGGTAAGATTAACTTTTCCGCTGCCATCACCGTCGGGAGTTGCTTCGGAAGCACCAACCACTTCCACCTCCACCTTCAGGTCTGTCGGTGTTGCCGGCGGCTGAACGCCATCGCTCTTACTGCAAGCAAACAGTAAGGAAAAAATTACTAAACAATAGAATTTCATGATACTTATACCGTTGTTATTATTTGTCATTGTACTTTTCTCTTAATTATCAACCGCAAAAAACGCAAAGCATTGGTATATCTACTTTGGGTCTTTTGCGGTAAAAAACACTAAAATACTAATATTGAACAATTGCAAAAGTTTCGCCGTGTTTATATGATGCACCATTTTGAGGCCCTAATTCAGCAGGGAAACCTGCTGCAAGCCAGTAAGTACCTGGTGTAAGAACCAAATATTCGGTATGGGATTGATAGTCCTCAGTACTAGCATTCAAAATATATGGTGCAAGATCAATTCTTTTATTAAAACTGGATTGATAGCCAACAATAGCATATGTACCAATAGGATAAGGTGATATTTCATACCATGCCCAAAAGCCACGCGCTACTTTTGCTGTAAATGAAACAACTGTTGTTTGATCCACAGTAAAGGATATACTTGAGGCTGTAAATGAATTTGTTTCTACGTAATGATTTACTACTCCACTTCTCCACTTAGAGTACAATGTAATATTAGAATTTATTTTCTCATTATAATTCCACGGGATAGTCAAAGATGCATCTTTATACCATCCACAAAAGATACGGCCATTACTCATTGGATTAAGAGGAGTAATAGAACGATCTAGAATACTTCCGGGTTTTACATAAATATTGGAGCAATCACCATTAAAGGATACTAAATAGCTTGGCCATAGAGCATTAAAAGCTGCAATATCACCTGTAGAGAAACCTGTCCATGAATTTCCGCAAGTATAAGAATTCATAAATGAAAGCGGATCTACCAAAGGAGTTCCCGGTATCTGAATTAATCCTATTCCATCACTTCCTTCTGACAACCCGTTTGTGTGTCTTAATCCCAAGTTATGTCCAATCTCATGTATTAATAAAAAAGTTTTTTGACTTAAAGATAAATTATCTATAGTCAAACCGTTGGAATTAAATGCAGAATTAATGCGAACTAAGTTACCTGTTAAGGAAAGAGATGTAGGAAACGTTCCTTCAGCGCAAACACTGGTGGAAGAATTTGTGTATTTTGTAATTGTAATTTTAGGATTGTTTTCTGAATAGAAAAAATTTAACCCTGAATGTTGATTATAGGCATTTATAACTTGCGTCACAGCCGCTCTCCAATTGGTTGCCGTTGAAATTGTATTATCAACACCAATGGAAATTACCTCCCCCGTATTTGGCGTATAGTATGTGGTTCTATACTGCCTTAACATCGTACTATTATTATCAACATTGCTTTTATTAAACAATATATCACCCTCTACAACATAGAAGTTATCTTCTTCATACATAGAAGTTGTATCAAAGCCCATGGACTTAATAGTTTCTTTTGCTTTATTAAAATTAATACTAGAAATTTTACCATTACTTTCTTTCCCAATGGGGTTAGTTGTACTATTTTCTTTTTCTGTAATATTTTCATAGTGACAAGAAAATAATAACATTAATAAAACAGTTATCAAAATTGAGAAAATATTTGTTTTCATACTTTTAAAATTTTACGTATAAATTAATTGCTTATCCACTTTAGTCAAGTCGTTATAGCGCTTCGTCTTGAATATTGGTTTGTTATGTGCATACTGCGAATGCATGTAAATAATTGTTAATGAGCTAAATCAAAAATTGCTTGAGTGAAATGGATAAGCAATATAAATTATTTTAAGATACTTTTAATCATCCGGAATTAATAATTATCAAATAACTGTTTTTTATCTATTTGACCTGAACATATATGTCCACACAAGTCCGGGTTCTTGAACTCCGATGACGATCATATCAAAATGTGTACCGGAATCATCTACTGCATCCATTACAATTCTCAATACATCATACTTGATAGAATTAACCGTAATGGAAGTCGTCATATCGCCGCTATTTGTTTTATCCGGTAAACCCATGTGAGCACCTGTGCCGTTTACAGTTATCGTCCCTAACTTCATAGCTCCTGCAGGAGCAGGTGAAATAGAATAACCAAAAGTACCGCTTGTCCATGGCTTCAAAGCAGGAACAAGGTTAAACAGATCAGTTGAAGAAGTAGTTCCTCCAAAACTATTCCATGGAGCCGGTAGGGCTGCAGTCCATCCTGACCCACCCTGATCCAAATAAATAGTATTGTTGTCATTGTAAATAAATTGACCTATTTTCCCAAAAGTAAACGTATATTTGTCGTCCAAGTATCCTTCACGACCGGTTCCCTGTGCAATTTCTCCGGGTCCAAAAGCCCACCATGGACCGCCTTTTCCATCGATTACGTTTAATGCGTTATCATAAGTGTCATAAACAATAACTGAGTTTACAACTCTATATGGAATCCACGTCCTTTGTTCCAATCCCAATCCGGCTCCGGTTAAAACCCCCATTATACCATCAGGATCTACGGCATACGGATTATCCTTTTCTATTTTTATCGTTTGTCTGATTGTATCGGATAGACCACCCGGACCTCCGGCAAGCATTTTTACTTCGTAATCACCGGCAAACATAATTGTAACTTTCGCAGTATCTACACTGAAAATGTAATTATCTCCCGTAGCGCCAATATCAGGAATATACCAATAAGCGCCTGTTGAACTTGCGCTTGTATTGATCAATTCCAGATTTTGCGGAGCTGCATAACTCGTTGGAGTCAATATATTATACGTAAAATTTGCCGTTGGAGTAGGAGCGTTTAACGTAGGCTCATCTTTTGAGCATGAACTCAAGCCCATACTCAATAATGCTGTGCTCAAAATAATGGATGATATGATATTATTTTTCATAATTTAATAATTTAAATATAAGCTATCATTTTTCTAAATTAATATCCCGGATTTTGCTGTATCTGCGTATTGGCTAAAGACTCTAACGGGATAGGCAAAATTTCATTTTTTCCTGTCACGAAATTCTTCGAGAACCCGTTTGCCATGTGATTCAACACTTTTTCGGCATCACCCCAACGTACCAGGTCAAAGAAACGATGTCCTTCGGTGGCAAGTTCCAATCGGCGTTCATTTTTGATGGCATCCAACGAAGCGGCAACCGCAGGAAGTCCCACTCTTGCTCTAACGGCATTCAACAAGGCCGCTGCACGCGCTTGATCGCCTCCGCCCATTACCAAAGCTTCCGCTTCCATCAAATAGGTATCGGCTAAACGAACTTCAATATAATCGATTCCGAAATTCAATTCTCTTGTTCCCGTAGCGCTGGTATATTTTGACAAAGAAGAATATTTAACCATAAAATATCCCGTAGCGTCGTAACATTGGTCTTTGCCGTAAGAGCATTTTCCGGTAGCAGCTAAACTGTCCAAATTGAGTATTGTATATTGATAGCGCGGATCGTATTTCCCATCCGAAACCATAGCGTTGACCAAATCGGGTGTAATCGGATTAAAACTCCAGCCGTTTACAAAATCGGGCGCTGAGGGATCTGATTGCACATAGGCTCTCGGACCGGTCATAAGCGCATAGACATTAGATTTATAATTACCCCAATCACCCCAGCCGTAATTTTGAGTGCTCACTTTTTGAATTTCGAAAACAGATTCGGAGTGAAACCGGTTGTTAGGGTCAAAAACATCGCCGTAGTTCTTCAGCAATGAATAACCGTATTGACTGGTACCACCGGGCGTTCCGTTAACATCTTTCAGGGTATTGGCGGCATCCGCCCATTTTTGTTCATAAAGATAGACTGTTCCCAGCCATGCTTTGGCAGCACCCTGCGTAGCGCGTCCGTTTTCGGCAGCGGGAACCGTTGTCGGCAGATCAGGAATTGCTTCCGTGAAGTCTTTTTCTATCTGTGCATAAACATCCTTTGGATCGGCTTGAGTAGCAGCATAAATCATATCGGAAGTTTGGGGCTCCGTAAATAAAGGCACATTTTTATACCAACGCAAGACATGAAAATAATAGTAAGCGCGCAGGAATTTAATTTCTGCCGTATAACGGGTTTTCAAAGCATCACTCAAACCGGGAACGTTATCGAGCTTGGAGAGGATAATGTTAGCGTAATTAATCCCCTGGAAAGGAACCTTCCACATATCGCTCGGATTATTAGCAGGATCCAATATTTTCATATTGTTCAAAGCCTGCCACATATTCATATCCGATGGACCGCCTCCACCGCAATAACAATCGTCGGAAGCCGAATTGGCAGGGCCCAAGGGGCTGCAATAGGTGTCGCCGGTTTCGACATTGGTAGCGCCATAAGCGGCAATCACACCGGCAAGCGCTTGATCCGGATTGGAATAATAATTACTTTCCAAATCTTTTCCCAAGGGAGATACATTCAAATACGAATCTGAACAGGAACTTAACAGTAGGGCTCCGGTGAACAGGATAGCGCTGAAGAATATTTTTATAGTATTTTGTTTCATAATATACTTGTTTTTTTATATTATATTTTTATTTATCAAAGATCAACATTTAATCCGAAAATGAAAGTTCTCGCTTGCGGATAAACGCCGTAGTCGATACCGTAGTTCCCGTTGTTTTGCCCGCTTGCACCGGCACCCAAATGTCCTCCGACTTCCGGATCATAACCGGTATATTTAGTAATCGTAAACAGGTTGCTGACACTGGCGAAAACGCGGAGACGTTCGAAACCGATTTTATGCATCCACACTTTCGGTAAAGTATATCCCAATTGCAAGGTTTTCAAACGAAAATAGGCGCCGTCTTGCAAGTAAAAATTAGAAGGGTTACCAAAATTATGATTGGCGTCGGATTCCGACAAACGCGGATAGTTGCTGTCGGGATTCAGCGGCGTCCATGTATTGAGCGCATCTATCGGGTAATTGGCAGCAGCAATATCCAACCGGCGATAGCCTTGGAATATTTGATTGCCCCACACGCCTTGTCCGAAAGCCAACAAATCCCAGCTTTTCCAAGCGAAATTGAAGTTAAATCCGTAGAGCCAATGAGGAACGGCATCGCCAAGGAAAGTTCTGTCGCCCTGTCCAATAGTACCTTGTCCGTTATCATCGGGGTTATTCGGATTTTTCCACCATTTGAAATCACCGGGTTTAGCATCGGGTTGATATTTTTGGAAATTCCCGTTAGCATCCGTATAGCCGTAGGAATCGATTTCGGCTTGAGATTTGAAAGTACCTAATTCTTTAAATCCGTAGAATGCACCCACGGAATGGCCGACTGCCATACGCATCGGAGAATAGGTGGCAACCTGAAAAGTAGGACCTCCGTCCAAATAATCCTTACCATCTCCTAAGTATGTTATTTCATTGGTATTGTAAGAAATATTTCCCCGCAGGTTCACTTGGAAATCTCTTCCGATATTTTTCTTGAAACCGGCTTCCAGTTCAGCGCCGCGGTTACGCATATCCCCTATATTGGACCAGGGTTGAGCCACATATCCCGAAAAACCGGGCATCTGGACTTGCATCAACATACCGGTGGTCTTTTTGTTATAATAATCAAAGGTCAGACTGAAACCGTTGAATAACATTGCGTCGAAACCTGCGTCGAATGAAGAGGTTTGCTCCCATTTCAAATTGGGATTAGCCGGAGCGGTAGGACCATAACCGGTGGCAACGCTACCCGGACCAAAAACAGCATTTAACCTTCCACCTCCCGCAACAGTAGAAACATATTGAAAATTATCCAATGACATATCATTCCCTACGGTACCATATCCGAGACGAATTTTCAAATTATCCAAAAAAGTATCTTCGGGGAAGAAACTTTCGCGGGTGACCACCCAACCCACCTGAGCAGAGGGGAAAGTAGCATAGCGATTATTGGACCCGAATTTTGTGGAACCATCCCGACGAATAATTCCCGAAACCAGATAGCGTTCATCGTAATTGTAGTTCACGCGGCCGAAATAAGAAACCAATTTATAAGGTTGATCATCAGTAGCGGAACCCAATCGTTGTTCTTGCGGCAGGGAATAATTAAAAGAGGCATTATCGGAAGAAGTTGCAGGCTCTCCAATAAAATTAACGCCGATATATGAACCATAGGGTTGGTTGAGGGCGCTCATCCCGGCCATTAAGCCAACCGAGTGCAAACCCGCTTTGAAATCGTAAGAAATGGTATTGTCCCAGTTCCAGGTCAGATTTTGATGCATTTCACGCCATTGAGTCGTTTGATTGGTGTTGCTGACCATGGTTCCCAAATAGAACAGGGGGGTAAAAGATTCCTGTCCCCAAAAACCTTTCTTCACATTGATTTGCGAGCGCAAATTCAGCCCTTTAATCGGATTAACGTTGATATAGCCGTTGCCCACCAGATTGTCGGACCACCAGTAATTACCTTTGTATCGTGTGATATCGGCCACGGGATTCGACATTTCCTGTCCAACATATTGAGAAATGGCATAATAACGACCATCGGGGCTTTGCAGCGCATATTTCGGATAAGCGGCGCCGGTAGCATTATCCACATATACGGGAGTGATTGGATCGAGATTGATTGCCGAACTTAAAGGACCTCCAAATTCGGAGTTCGTATTGACACTCGTATTATTTTTCCGATAAGTATAGCTCAAATTTTCGCCGACGGTTACGTATTTACCTATTTTATAACTGGTGTTAATCGTCAACGACAGGCTGTTGCTGTAGGCGACCTTCGGAGCGACAATACCTTGTTGACCGATATAGCCCAAAGAAGTATAGTAGGTAGCTTTATCGTTTCCTCCACTGACACTGATACTGTGATTTTGATAGAGTGCGTCGTTGCTGAAAATTTGGTCTTGCCAGTTTGTTCCTGTACCAAAGATGGTGGGAGAGTCAAAAGCCGGTAGCTTTCCGTCGTTGATGAGGGAAATATTCCGTAAATTAGCGTACTGGGTAGCATTGGCAAGATCTAATTTTTTTGCGGGACCCTGCATACCGATTTGCATATTATAGGACACACGCATCGGCGAATTCAGGTTTCCTTTCTTAGTTGTAACAATGACCACACCATTGGCTGCACGCGTTCCGTAGATTGCGCCCGAGGCGGCGTCTTTCAAAACTTCGATGGTTGCAATGTCGTTGGGGTTCAAGTACTCGATACCTCCATTCATAACAACGCCATCAATCACGTAAAGCGGATCGCTATTATTGATAGAAGTGATCCCTCTGATGCGAATGGTGGAGTTTGCATTGGGAGCTCCGGATTCCTGAGAAACTGAAACGCCGGAAGTCAATCCCTGCAAAGCAGCATCAAAACGGTTAATTTGTTTGTTCTCTATGGTTTGTGCCGTCACTTGAGAGATAGCGCCCGTTACAAGGCTCTTCTTTTGCACGCCATAACCAACAACTACCACATCTTCCAATTGTTTGGTATCTTCTTCCATAACAACCAGAAAATTGTTTTTTCGCCCTATCACCTGCTCTTGGGTTTTATAACCTAAAAAGACAAAGACCAACGTTTTGGTCGAAGCATCGGCTACATTCAAATCGAATTTTCCTTGAGCATCAGTCGCTGTACCGCCGGAGGTACCTTTGACAATAACACTAACACCCGGAATAGGTTCGTTCTGCGCATCAACCACAGTGCCGCTAATGCCGGTAATGTTTTGTGCCATCATTTTACCTGTAAAAAGTAAAATAATTAATACTAACAATAAGTGTTTCCTCATACTAAAACATAATTATTTGTGCCTGTTTATGGTATCTTAGGGTTAATTAAGATATCATAGATTTAGCGGTTAATAAATATAAATGCTATTAATTTCAATTATACAATAGAGAATCTTTTTCATACTATTAAATTTATTTTAAAGAAAATTCACATACAAATGTAAGCAGTCTTTTTTTATCTGAAAAGAGTAAAGCTACTACGAAAATACGTCAATCGAATAAAAAAATTACGTCAATACTACGTAAGGAGCGATTTGAACGGGGAAATTTTTCTTTTCTCATTTTCATTATTTATAAGAGCATCCATGGCAGTCGAGGCGATAAAAGGATTATTCGGCTATTCCACTATGTCAAAAGGACATAAAATATTCAATAAATTTTTCACATTATTTACTTCTATTTTTATATCTTTTATTAACTTTGCGAAGGTAACTTAATTTTTATTATTTTCAAAATAATCCGTTCTATTTGGGGTAAAACAAAAATTAAATAATCCTGAACGGATTCTTTAATCCTTCATATTTTTACGTTGATCCATTAACCCGACGTTTCACATCAGGCTACCGATATCAAATCCGTTCCGGATTCTTTAATTTTTGTTTTATCTTTGTTTCGCAGCATATTTTTATAGTTTTGTTAGAACGTTACTAAGTTAATCATTTCCAATGATATTAGCAAAAAATATGCTACTTTTTTATCTATTTTCCCTCTTTTTTTCAGAGGGGTATAAAGTGCGAAACATTAGATATTAAACTTTGTAAGATTTCTGAGTATAGCGTTTGCTTCTGTAACTTTTGCCGGAACTCTTGCGGTGTCCTAATTTTACCTCGGACTCTTGCCGGCGCTCTTGTTCTGCAGCAAAACTGAGTTTTATGAATTGCACCTGAAATGATAATCCGACTTCCTTCCATTGAAAATCAATCTGTGGATATTTTTTCAATTCGTCAGCTATCAACTTCAAACCGTTTCCCCATTGGTCGATAATACCTAAACGCTTGAATACGGGTGCAATAACCTTGTTTCGTGCGTCGCTTTGACGGCTTTCCATTGCTGAATAGTCTATCGACGGAGGCAATAAGCCCGGACTGGTTATTTCAATCATATCGTCGTAAATAGCAAGTTTGATATCCTTGCCGGTCAACGAATAATCTCGATGTACAAGTGCATTTCGAATAGCTTCTCTTATTGCTTTAACCGGATATTCCCAACGGGAAATTGTATAAACACCCTCTACTGTTGCTCCGTTATTTATGTGACGTAATACAAAATTGTATGCTTCTTCTGCTTGTATCGAAATATTGGAATAAATGCTTTTCCGGTCGATAAATTCTTCAGAACCTGTTCCTTTGAATCTTGCACATTCAACTTTGGCAAAATGAAACATCGACCGGCGAAGCTCGTCGTCTGAAAGTAGAATTAAAGCATTTGTAGGATAATCCATTCCTTGAACGTTTTTTATAAGTTCAAGTTTTCGTAATGTCTGAAGATCTAATATTTCACCCGTCTTTTTCCGGTATTCCTCTTTGAAGTTCTTAATATCTAAGTCTTTTGCAAGCTTATCCATTATAATTTCGCTATCGAACGATATATTCCGTTTACGACGTTCAAGTTCTGCAATTATCGTTTCGTCAGCCTGCCTGTTTGTTGAGCCTACCCGAATATAGGTGCCTTGCAATTTTCCTTTATCCTTTAGGTAATACGGCGGAGCGCTTCCGCGATATATTGATACTTTTATCAAAAGTCTGTCATTATATGTTAAAAATGTAGTTTCCGGGAGAATAGCCGGATAACAACGGTCATAAATTATGTTGCTTATCTGCTCTTCTATGGTAACCAATTCTTCTTCAGGTAGCCCAACGATTTCTCTCGGACTGTTTGTAATTCCGATGTATAACTCACCTCCCGCGTCATTGGCAAAAGCTACAATTGTCTTTGCCAAATCCGAATGTTCCGGCAAGATGCTTTTAAACTCCAGACGTCTTCCTTCGGGTAGTTTGATTAATTCTTTTATGTTCATTGCTCTGCTGTAATAATTGTTAAACGTTCCCATTTAACAGAAAGGAACATATTTAGTTAACTGCTTATATCATTCGGTCAAGTAGAATAATTTGTTATTCAAAATCATTCAGATTATGTATATAATGACCTCATTCTCACCTTATTCATTTAACAAGACAACCTTAGTAGCATGATTTAGTCCTCTTACCAATAAACCTAATTACCTCATTTTCATCGTATTAATAAGGTAATGAGGTTAAAGCGCATTGTTGCTTATCCGAACTACTGATGTTGTTTTGTTTGGAAAATTAGGTCAAAATGAGGTCTTTGACACATCAACTTGACCGAACAACATAAGCAGTTTTAGTTATTAAACTACAAAAGTATCAAATTTTTAATATCCGCTTTAATGGCATAGCTGAAATATCGCTGCAACCAAATTTATTTAACAACATTTAACTTTCAATTTCCTCGCCCACATGGGCAGTCACTATCATGATTATGCGTTTTTAATTTATATTTTCCTTTCTCATGCAATCCAAACTTCATCAATATCACAGGTGATTCATCAATATTCAAACTCGTAGGCTTTATTACCGTAATTGCTTGTATTGATTTGCACCGACAAGGGGCGAGATTTTCCGGGATCGCCCAATACATCTTTCAGGTCGAACGAAAGATAGACGCGAGTCGGATAACCGGGAGGATCATTGTTAGTATCGTGGATAAAGTACATTCGGAGCGTATCGCTTTCCAAACGGGCAGAATCGACCAATAATCCGATTTTATGCGTTTCCGACATAAAATTGACATAAAATTGCATATTCAAATAATGACTTCCCAACCAAACGCTTTCTAAAAGAATCGGATCTATATGGGATGACCGGATAGTGGAATCATTCGTTGCCGTTATTTGTCCCAAGGGAATCTTGGAGGAAGCGTTTATTTGCACGGAAAAATCACCTTCGGAGGCGGTTGACGGGAGCAGGGAATAATTCAATAAAACCCTATCGCCGAAAGCATAGGTCTTTTCATTTTTTTGGGAAGCCGCGATAATCAACTTTCCGTTATCATTTAAGAACTCATTTTTATTTTGAGCCGTAACGATTTCGACATAATAGATGCCTAAACCATAATCAACCGTTTTATCTTCGCAGGAAAAAAGAAAACTTACGAAGAAGATGCAATATATAATCCATTTATTATTCATCATACTGTGTTTTTTCAAGGGTTTGCGAGTGATCCCGGATCAGGTTCATGACGCAATGACATTCATTTCCCGGTTCCTGATTCGTAATTATTCTTCACCGGATTGGCATACATTACTTCCAATTTTCCCGTAAGAAAAGGAATATCTTTATCCGGTAAATCAATTTTATCCAATTGACGGCGGAAATACTCATCAACCAATTTTACATCGTCGGAAGTATAATGATCGCGGAAAAAATCCTTTCCCCACAGGCGATCGTAAGCAATATAGTTTATCGGGTAGAATTGATAATTCCGAAAAATTTCCTTATCGATGATTGAAGCAGCTTGAGCCGCCGATTGGTTTCTATCCAAGGATTCGTCCAAATCCAACAAAGAGGAACGAATGGACCGTCCGATTTGCAGATGAATTCTTCCCTTGTATCCCAACATGCCGGTTTTCATATTAAGTAAATCGTCTTCCCGAGTTTTTTTGAAATCGGGATTGTCTCTTTTTTGTTGAAATTCTTTGGCTTTCAAATAATCGCACGGATCGTATTCATAGGAAAAAGCAAGCGGCAACAAATTCAGTTCCGCCAAGCTTTTAAGAAAAGGTTGATCGCTTCCCATCGCCAACATTTTCAGCAGACTTTCTTGTGTACGGTCGTTTGAATCTTTGGTCCTTCCCTCGCGTTGAGCAATCCAAATCGATTGGTTTTTATCCAGGATGGTATAATGAATGTATCGAGAAAGATGTTTGGAAACCTCCAGCAATTGACGAACGGACACACTTCGCTTTACGATAAAGCATTTATTCAATCGCGCCATATTTTTTATCCAATCGATCAATAATAAATTATCTCCTATGGCTACTTCAACCGTTTCAAAGCCGTTATCCGACAAAAGAACGCTCAGGATCGAAGCATCCAGAATAATGTCGCGGTGATTGGAAATGTAGGTATATGCAGTTCCCCGGGAAATATTTTCCCATCCCTTGCATATAACCCCCTCTGACGTTCGATTAAAAATGTTGCGAACGATTTTCTTGACCAGCAAATTCTGAAAATCGCGCTGTTTGGTAAAAGTTCGCATCAATTGTTCGATTTGTGTCCGACTTTTCCCCGTATAGAAATAGTTTATGATTTTTTGAAATTGCGAATCTTTCAACAATTGTTCAATGGCAGGCGCCACTTCCTCATCATAAAACGGGCGAATATCGTCAAATTCCGGATTTCTTTCCATCCTATTTAGTTATTATTCAATTCACTTTCAATAATTTCGGTAAAAACGTCCCGAATATTTAAGCCTTTTGCTTTGATTTGTTGCGGAATAAAGCTGGCAGAAGTCATACCCGGTGTAGTATTAACTTCCAACATATATATTTCGCCTTCGGGAGATAGAATATAATCGACGCGAATAATTCCTTTGGCTCCGATAGAATCGTAAATCTTCGCAGTCAAAGCTTGAATATCTTCGGTTAATCGGCGGGAGATACGAGCCGGCGTGATTTCTTCAACGCTTTGGGGATTGTATTTTGCGTCGTAATCAAAAAAATCGTTTTTACTAAGCACTTCCGTAATCGGCAAGACCGTTATTTTATCTTTGATTTTATAACATCCGCAAGTGACTTCGGTTCCCGGCAGAAAACTTTCGACAAGCACATCCGTCCCTTCTTCAAAAGCGGCAGTTACAGCAGCTTGTAATTGATCGGCAGAAGTAACTTTCGTTACGCCGAAACTGGAACCGCTGTCGTTCGGTTTGACAAAAACCGGTAATCCCAAATCCGATTGAATGGAAAGATAATCCCGTCGATCCCCTTTGCGTAGAAAAACAAAGTCGGCAGTTTTCACTCCAAAATTCTTTAAGAATTGATTACAAAAATACTTATTAAAAGTTAAAGCGGAAGTTAAAACGCCGGAAGAAGAATAGGGGATTCTCATCATGTCGAAATAGCCTTGTAAAAGTCCGTTTTCACCGGGAGTACCGTGAATGGTGATATAAGCAAAATCGAAATGAAATTTCTGTCCGTCACGGATGAAACCGAAATCATTTTTATCGATCGGCAGTTCGGTATTTTCATCCAATTGGACAATCCATTGTTCTTTGGTTATCAAAACAATATAAACATCATACCGCTCCGGATCGATAAACGAAAGCAAACCTTGAGCGCTTTTGAGCGAGACAATTTGCTCGGAAGAATAGCCTCCGGCAACGATGGCAATTTTTTTCTTCATATCATATAATGCCTCCATTTTTCTATTAACTGATTCATATCGTCCGGAATGGGACTCTCAAAAAAGATTTCCTTCCCGGTATTCGGATGAATAAAACCGAGCGTTTGCGCATGTAAAGCTTGTCGCGGACAAATTTCCATACAATTCTTAATAAACTGTTTGTATTTTGTATGATGCGTTCCCTTCAGAATTTCGTTTCCACCGTAACGCTCGTCGTTGAACACGGTGTGTCCGATGTATTTCATGTGAACGCGAATCTGATGCGTTCGTCCTGTTTCCAACCGGCACTCTATCAGGCTCACGTAGCCCAATCGTTCCAATACGCGAAAGCGAGTAACTGCCGGTTTTCCGAATTCTCCGGACGGAAAGGGAATCATCCGCATTTTATCTTTAGGATCTCTTCCGATATTAATTTCGATTCTTCCTTCATCGTCTTTTACATTTCCCCAAACCAAAGCAAGGTATTTCCGTTGGGTCGTTTTATTGAAGAATTGCATTCCCAGGTTGGTTTTTGCATCGGGATTCTTTGCCACAACCAACAGGCCGGAAGTATCTTTATCGATTCGATGCACCAAGCCGAGACGGGGATCATCGGTGACAAAATTCGGTAAGTCTTTCAGTCGCCAAGCAATTGCGTTCACTAAAGTTCCCGTGTAATTTCCGTGCCCCGGATGAACAACCAATCCCGGAGGTTTGTTGATGATCATCACATCGTCGTCCTCGTAAACTATTTGTAAAGGAATATCTTCCGGAATAATTTCCAATTCTCTGCGCGGTTGATCCATCACAACCGTAAGCACGTCGCCGGGCTTTACTTTGTAATTGGATTTGACCGGTTTATCGTTGGCTCGAATAAATCCCGCCTCTGCGGCTGATTGAATCCGATTTCTTGACGCGCTTACAATCCGGTCTGTTAAATACTTATCGATCCGTAAAATACTTTGACCTCTATCGGCGACAAAACGGAAATGTTCGTAAACTTCCTCTCCCGAATCTTTGGTTAATTCGCCTTCCTCCGAGAAATCGTCGATATCTTCAATCCTGTCATCCATGTTTTTTAGAACAAAAAATCATCTGTATTAACTTCGGAGGAGTCGATGGGATGATTATCTAAAATCAAACTTTCATCGGAACCGGAACTCACTAAGAGCGACAAAGGAGTATTGGCGGGAACCCGTTGCCCCTCTATCATCGGCACCCCTTTGCTTTCTATACCCATCACCAAGTCTCTGTAAAAACCCGGTACCGCTTTTATTTCAATATTTTCGAATCCAAGCGACCGAAGCATGGCTAAGGATTGCCTTTGAGAAGAATCCTTAACATCAGGAATTGCGATTAAATGAGGCAAATAGGCAACTATTTTCAGATAGACGGTGCGTCCCTCTTTCACCATTGACCCTTTGGGAGGGGTAGTTTCGGAAATGGTTCCGGGAGTTGCATTTTTGATAAACACCGAATCGACGACTATATAGTTTAAATTTTTATTTTCAAAAAAAGCCCTTGCCCTTTCAACCGATAATCCTTTTACATTCGGCACTGCCACCGCTTTTCCATGTTGAGTATATTGATCCAATCCTTTTAAAACCACACTCAACAATAAGACGGAAGCAAAAATCAATCCCAACAGATTTCCGATGTAAATATTTAATGAAGAACGTTTATCCATGTATATATCATTTTTTAATATCCAAAATCACCTTTTGCCGAAGCGCAAAAATACTAAAAAAGATTTGATACAACATAAAAAGGGAATAAACTTGTGATTTATTCCCTTTTATATTCCGGTTTCGTATTTTATCCGTTATACTCGTCAGATACGGTTAATTTATTACGTCCTTTGGCTCTGCGAGATGCTAATACTCTACGACCGTTGGCAGTTTCCATCCGGCTGCGAAATCCGTGTTTGTTTTTTCTCTTCCGGTTGGAAGGTTGAAATGTCCGTTTCATGACTTTATTTTTATTTGTTTATTGTTTTCTAAACTTTATAATCGGGTCGCAAAGATAAGGTATATTTTGCAAATAAGCAAATTTTTTTCATAATTGTAATTTAATCACTTCACTACCTGCGAGCAGAAAGGCACCGGTTCCGTAAACTTCCCAACTATCCGCATTGAAGTTTTTTCGAGGATCGGAACCGATCGGCTGAACCCACCCCACGCGTCCTTCCTCGTTCACGCATCCGTTCAATGCGATCCAGGCTTTTTCGACAGCGGGGCGATAGATTTTACTGTCCAACAGACCGTTATTTATCCCCCAAGCCAAAGCATAACAGAAAAAGCCCGAGCCGCTCACTTCTCCACCCGGATAGGATTCGGGATCCAACATACTTGCTCTCCATAAGCCATCGGATTGTTGCAAAGATAAAATGCGCTCTGACATCTCTTTATATAGTTGCACATAAAAAGGACGTTGGGGGTAATCCGACGGAAGTTCAGTAAGTAAACGCACCAAACCTCCCATGACCCAGCCATTTCCGCGAGACCAGAAAATCAACTTTCCGTTTGCCTCATATCGGTCGTTCCCGTCGTTTTTAATTACGTAATTCAAATCACGGGCAAACAGATGCTCGTCCTTATTATATAGTAAATCGTAACATTCCTTATAATAGATATCGTTTTGTTTCAAGTATTCCGGTTCATTCAAAGTCATGCCCATTTTTACCAATGTCGGTGGAGCCATAAACAGCGCATCGCACCACCACCATTTAATCACTTCAATGTTACGAGCAGGGTAGGGCATTGACATCAATATTTTTAAGGTATCGATGGTTGGTTGAATCATCTCCCGTTTTTTCTCGATCCGGTATAAATCAATATATGTTTGACTGATGGCAATATCGTCGGCATGATACCAGCGACGACCCGGCATCCAACGAGTGGAATCATTACCCATCGCCAACAAAGCATTGTAGATAGATTCAGACTTGGTGGTTTGCCATGCAGCAAAAACCCCGGCATAAAAAGCTCCGTTCGTCCAATCGTTTTGCGCATGATTGGGATGTTTCAGCTGCCAATCCGTTGTTTTTTTCATGATTGACCGGATATAATCTTGAGTGAAATATTTCCCTTTGTCTGTTTGTGAAGGATTAAAGAATTTATTGGCAAAACGAATGTATTGTTCCCAGTCGTAAGCAGTAAGCCCATGTTTTCCCGGTCGGATATGATAGCCGATATGTCCGGATAATACCGGCTGACTGACGGAAGGCATTTCGGACACGGGCATTCCGGTTAATCCGAAAAGCTCATAAACCGGATTGGCATATAAACCGCTTAAAAATTCTCCTTTCGGATCTGCCCAGAGATCTTCTTCCGCACTTGCAATATAAACGGGGCGAGGTGCCATCAAAGCAATCAGTTCGTGTTGATCGAAAGGCAGCGCCTCCTCCTTATTATTATATCGTTTAAAATTATCGCAAAACCAATACGGAAATTGTTTATTGATGAGTTGCAGCGTTTCGCCGATTCTTCTCATAGACAAAGCGGCACCTCCGCATCCCGATTCGTTTGAAATGACCAAAGAAAAGCGTTCGTCTTTTGCTCCCGCCCACAAAGCGGCTTTACCCAAACGGGAATGTCCGATGACTGCTATTTTTTTTGCATCCACTTGTTTGTCGGTTTCGAGATAATCCATCGCACGGCTCAATCCCCAAGCCCAAGCGGCAATGTTTTGCCCTTCGTCGGGTTTCGGTTTTTTTCGACCTTTCGCGTAAAATAGGGAGAATACTCCTTCTTTAAATCCGTTATCACAATCGGGAGCAATATCTCCGCAATAAATGGTTGCCAGTCCGTATCCGTTTTGAAGGATAATATCGATGGGCCAGCTTGATGCATCGCTGCCCCGAAGCGATTCTTTGGCGTGATTGTCGGTTGTTCCCGATTCGTTGGATACCCAATTGGGTGTAATTGTAATACCGGGATCGGCATTGACCGTATAATTTCCGTAAAAATTTAATCCGACAAAAAGAGGAACGGGCTTATTTATTTGATTCGGTAAATACATCAAAACAGTCATGTATTTATCCTCTTTTTTGGAAAAATACACATTGACTTCTTTCCGTATCGCTTTACCGTCAAGCGCTTGATTATCTTCTGAAAGGACTTTGAAATGCAAATCTCGGGGAGCTTTGGGCGCTTTTCCGAACATTTGAGTTTCAAAGAGTTCCACAATCTCAGGTCTGCGCTTTTTCACCCAATCGTCGGCAGTTTTCACAGACCCTCCCTTATTGAACGTCAAGGGATTGGGAAGCACAAAAGGAGGAATTTTACTTTCATCGTAGTTGGGTTCTTGTCCGTAAGCAAGCGTAAAGCAACTAAAAATTTGAATAATAAGAAAACACCTTAGGATTAGCCGGAATCGAATGTTCATCATGATATATTTGTATATTAGAAAATGTAAATAATTAAGTTGCACAATAAAAAAATTTCAGTCACTTGCAACGTCCTTGCAAGGGTGAAACCTGAAGCAATCCGGTAGAAATAATACTCCGGATTGCTTTTTGCTTTGTTCCTCATCCCCATGACGGTAAGCCCGCCAGGGATAATACTTACCAACTGAAATCTGCAGTAATACTTACTGTAATTTTCAAATTGCTAAGGTCTTTATCACCTCCCTTAAGAAAAGCTTGGAGAGTTATCGTTTTCTTCGACGCTAAATTAGAGGCAATCGTACTAAGAAAATTCAGGCATTTATTAGTTGAATCCTCATAATCGGCATCGATTTTTCCCATATCAAACGTAGCAACTTTTGTTGCTCCCTCTACCATGTAGATCGTAACATCGCTTAATGAATCGCCGGTTTTCAATCCTTCTATTTTAATGCTTGATCTGTTATTTTGGATTTCACCCGTTTTCACATACGATGCTTTGTCTCTGTTTGCTGAAGACAATACATCGGTCAATTGTTTTGTTTGATTCGGACGTGTAACCTCAGTACCGGCATCAACATTAATTCCGCTGAAAACTATGCTAAAGGATGCCTGTTCTTTACCCGGGGCAGGAGTGTCGTCTTTTGAACAAGACCCCAAAAAAACCATTAGTGTTAGCAATAGCGAAGATAAAAAAGCTAAATTCTTCATAAATCTATTTTTTAATGATTAATAATTTATAATTCTTATGATGTTTGCAAAGGTAACACTAATTTCAATAAGTTGCACAAGCCGGATTATTCTTTTTCGAAATGATAGCGGACAAATAATTCAATTGCTTGATATTCTGCCATCCCCAATTTATCGTAACGAACGGCGGTTGCTATATTTCGCTCTTCGGCTCTTTGCCAAAATTCTCGCGGATCGGTACCGGGAAATAAAGGACGGTCTTTCTGCGATTGATGTTTGAAAATAGCCATTCGTTTGATTCGGCTTTCTTCGGGACTGAGTGGTACTGCCATATCCACTTCGGCAATGTCCCATTCCTGCCAAGCGCCTCGATATAACCACAAACGACAATTGTTCACCCACTCTTCATTTTTGAAAAGTTTCAAAGTTTCGAGAATTGAGGTAAAACAAACCCGGTGAGTACCGTGCGGATCGGACAAATCGCCGGCTGCAAAAATCTGATGCGGCTTTATTTCTTGCAACAAGTCGGAAATAATTTTTATATCATCGGGACCGATTGGTTTTTTCTTTATGGTACCTGTTTCATAGAAAGGCATATTCAAGAAATGCACTCGATTTTCGGGAATACCTAAGTAGCGGCAAGCCGCACGTGCTTCACCTTGACGAATAGCGGTTTTTGCGACCGCAATTGCCGGCAGATCCACTTTACCCGGTCGTTTACGATTGAAAAAATTCAAGGTTTCTTGATAGGCTTCTTGCGCTTTTTGGTTGTCCCATTGGTAGAAAAGCGCAATCTCCCGGACAAAGTCGAGAAAGCGAGTTACGTCATCGTCATAAACGGCAATATTTCCCGAAACCTGGTATGCCACATGCACTTCATGTTTGTGTTCTGAAAGTCGCGCCAAGGTACCGCCCATCGAAATAACATCATCGTCGGGGTGAGGACTGAAAACCACCACACGCTTTGGGAAAGGTTTTGCGCGTTCGGGGCGTGTACTGTCATCGGCATTGGGTTTTCCGCCGGGCCATCCGGTAATCGTATGTTGCAGATCGTTAAACACCTTGATATTGATTTTATTGGCGGGACCTGATTCTGCAATCAATTCACCCAAACCGCTGTCGTTGTAATCCCGTTCGGTCAGTTTCAAAATGGGTTTATCCAATTTTTCGCACAACCAGAATACCGCTTTGTGAGTCAGTTTTTTTGACCATCGGACAGAACCGGTTAGCCAGGGAGTCTTAATCCGGGTCAAATCAGAAGCCGAGGACATATCGAAAATGAAAGAAGCGTAGGGATGTTTTTGAAGAATCGAAGCCGGCATCATTTCCGTAACGGGACCTTCCACCATTTTTGCCACTATTTTGGATTTCCCTTCTCCCCAAGCCATAGTAATGATGCGTTTTGCGTTCATGATGGTATCGATACCCATTGTAATGCAATAGTTTGGCACATTTTCTTCGCCGAAGAAATTACTTGCCGCGCTCATGCGCGTAGCATAGTCCAAGGTAATCAGGCGAGTTTGAGAATTGAACATCGATCCGGGTTCATTCGCCCCGATTTGTCCGCGGCTGTCCAAGCCCAGCAATTGTAAATCGATTCCGCCGACATCTTTTATCGTTTGTTCGTATTCTCGGCAAAAGGCAGAAATATCCGATTTTTCCAAATCACCCGGTATCAGATGAATATTTTCCGGAAGAATATCCACTTCATCAAACAAATATTCATGCAGGTACTTGTAACGGCTTTGTAATTCGGTTTTAGCCAAAGGATAATATTCGTCGATATTGAAAGCGATTACATTCTTAAAGCTTAAACCTTCTTTTTTGTGTAAAAACGTTAAATGTTCGTAAACACCCACAGCAGTAGCGCCGGTAATAAACCCCACTACACACATTTCGTTTCTTGCCTCCTTTTCTCTGATTAACGAGGCAACTTGTTTGGCAACCAATTCCGATGCAATCTCAGCATCCGAAAAGATGGATACGGGTACTTTTTCGTATCTTTTCTCAAAGTTTTGCATTTTAGAATAATTATGAATTATTAATTATGAATTATTAATTATTAATTATGAATTATGAGTTATGAAATAATACTCTTACATGAGCGGTGCAAAAAGCCGCATCACCGATTCAAAGAATTTTTTCCATTTGGGACGCTTTAGCCACTCTTCATAATGGATTTCTTCGCAAAACTCCATATCCCGGAGAAAAATTTCTTTGTTGCGTCGGGCAATATTTGAATCGTACAGATAACAATTAATTTCGAAATTTGTTTCGAAACTTCTGAAATCTAAATTAGCTGAACCGATAACCGAAAGCATGTCATCTGTAATCAAGGTTTTGGCATGAAGAAATTTAGCTTGCAGTTCATAGATTTTCATACCGGCTTCCAATAAATCGGCATAATACGATCGTGAAGCCGGGTCAACGTAAGGTGAATCGGACTTTCGGGACACCATCAATCGCACGTCGATACCGGTGAGCGCCGCCATTTGCAACGCCTGAAACAGCGATTCGTTGGGCAGAAAATAAGGCGTTTGCATGTAAATATATTTTTTTGCCCCTATAATGATATTTACCGTCGCTTGCAATAAATTATGATACAAGCTATAAGGTCCACCCGTAGCTATTTGCATGAGGTTATCGGTATAATCGTGGGTTTCGGGGAAATAACTTTTATCATCTAAGAAAGGTTCTCCCGAACTGTACCAGTCGATTAAAAAGCCGGCTTGCAAGCCCAAAGCACCTTGTCCCTGTATGCGCAAATGCGTATCTCTCCAATTTGGATTAATGAAATAATTATTAGAGATATTCATTCCTCCTATGTAAGATGTAATACCGTCAATAACAATTACTTTTCTATGATTTCGATAATTAAGTTTCTCTCCGAGTTTAACGAATTTGGCATCCATCAGTGAAGTAATCTTAACTCCGCTTTTTTTCATTTCATTATAAAATTTTTTTGGAACCAGCCAGTTAGCGATTTTATCGTAGATAAAGCGAACTTCAACGCCTTCCGAAGCTTTTTGCATCAACTTATCTCTGACGATTTTTCCCATCTTGTCGTTCTTGAAAATGAAAAACTCGATATGAATGTGATGTTTGGCGCTTTGTAAATCTTCCAACAAAACCTCGAACATCCGACTGCCCTCCGTAATAATTTCCACTTTGCTTCCTTGCAAAACCGGCGAACGATTACTGTTTTTCAAAAGGTTGATTAAATTATCGTATTCAGGTAATATTTTAACGCAACGATTGGGTATCAGGTTTTTGAAACTTAAATCTTGAATTTGTCGGGATTTTTTTTCCGAAAGTTGCCTCATTCGCCGCGTATCTTGCCCGAAGAAATAATAGATAATCAGTCCGAGTAAAGGAACAAAAATTAGAACCAGCAACCAAGCTATCGTTTTAATAGGACTCCTGTTCTCGGAAATAATCACTATTACCACCCCGGCTATTAAAGCAATATATATGAGGTACACAATAATGTTCAAAGAGGGTAAAAAATTCATTATGCCCGACATAAACCTCTTATCATATTTCCACGAGACAAAATTACAACTTTTTTGGTTATAACCATGCAGAATGGGCATGATTTATTTTTAAATCTTTGCCGGTAAGATAATTATTTTAACTGTTTTTTTGTTACTTTTGCAGCGAAAAAATCAGGAATACATGAAGATTTATAATGAAGAAGAAACACTCAGACAATTGCGAAGCGGTGAATCCGCCCTGCAGAAGAAAGCATTTGAGCAGGTTGTTTCTTATTACAGCGAAAAATTATACTATCAAATACGAAAAATGGTTATCTCGCATGACGATGCAAACGATTTGTTGCAAAATACATTTTTAAAAGCGTGGACCAATATTGGATTTTTCAGGGGAGATGCTCGTTTATCGACTTGGCTGTATAAAATCGCATTCAACGAATCCATCACTTTTTTGAATAAACAACATGCTCAAAATAATATATCCATCGACGAAGCAGATACATTTCTAATCGAGAAATTAGAGGGAGACGATTACTTCGACGGGGATGCCATTCAACTGAAACTGCAAAAAGCCATCTTGTCGCTGCCCGATAAACAACGGGCTGTATTTAATTTACGCTATTATGATGAAATGCCCTACGATGAGATGTCGGCAGTTATGGGTACATCTGTTGGAGCATTGAAGGCATCGTATCATCATGCAGTAAAAAAAATAGAAGATTTTTTGAATCGGGATTAAACCTTTTACCTTCTCAGCTGTCAATAAATAAAAGGTAAACTAAAAGTAAATATTATGGACAAGAAAAAAGTACTGTTAAAAGATATAGCCAAGGTCGATCCTTTTAAAACGCCCGAAGGATACTTCGAAAACTTTACGAGCGGCATAATGTCGCAATTACCGGAGAGGGTTCAAGAAAATTCGACAAGTGTTAAGTGGTGGCATCACGTGCGTCCTTGGATTTATATGGCGGCTATGTTCACGGGCATTGCTTTGATGATCCGTATGTTTGTAGGCTCTCCGATGCCGTCCGGAACAAAAAAATATGCTTCGGAAGGGCTGAAATTAACTTCATCGTCGGATATAGATGATTATTACGGGTATTGTGACGACGGGCTGGCACGTTTGGTATATGATGATGCATTTTATTTAACTAATTTTACGGAAGATACCTATTCGGAATAAAAAAATTGCCAATTATGAAAAAGAAATTGATACTCCTGCTCGTATTAGGGCTGGCTAGCATAAATTTTTCTCTTTTTGCACAACAACGCGATGCAAGAAAAAGGGCGGAATTTGATGCGCTTAAAGAAAAGAGAGTGGCATTCATCACGAAAGTCGTTGAATTAAGTGCAGAAGAAGCCAAGGGATTTTGGCCCTTGTTTAATGAATTGCAAGATAAAAAATTCGAGCTGAACCAACAATTGAAAAAAACCTTATATGAATTCAGAAAAAGTGAAAAAGAAGGTAAAAAGCATACGGAAAGCGAATATAAAGAAATGGTGGATTTGAGCGTTCAATCTAAAATAACCGAAGCAAAATTAGATGAAGAATACGTTGCAAAATTTGTCAAAGTGATTTCTTACGAAAAAATCTTCCGCTACCAGCAAGCTGAACTTCAATTTGCCCGACAATTGCTCGATCAACGACGCGACAGCGATTCCGACAAACAAAAGCAATAATTCGACAAACAACGGTATCATTTAGCGAGTGAATAAGCAAAATGATTATTGATTACATTAGAAATAAAAAACGGCTTTTCATTACACAAAAGCCGTTTTTTATTTTTATTTTAATAATAAAGAACCGGATGATGAAAATTACATCATTCCGCCCATTCCGCCGCCCATGGGAGGCATGGGGGGAGCCGGATTTTCTTCTTTTTTATCGGTGACAACACATTCGGTAGTCAGGAACATACCGGCAATGGAAGCCGCATATTCCAATGCAATTCTCGTTACTTTCGTCGGGTCGATTACGCCTGCTGCATACAGATTTTCATAAACATCCGTGCGGGCATTGTAGCCGAAATCACCCTTTCCTTCTTTCACTTTCTGAACCACAACGGCCCCTTCTTTTCCTGCATTTTCAACGATTTGACGAAGGGGTTCTTCGATAGCGCGTTTAATGATTTCGATACCGGTCAGTTCATCTTCGTTGTCTCCTTTTAATTGATCCAAAGCTGAAATTGCGCGAACATATCCTACGCCGCCGCCCGGAACCGTACCTTCTTCGATAGCCGCACGGGTAGCGCTCAAAGCGTCGCCGACGCGATCTTTCTTTTCTTTCATTTCTATTTCCGAAGGAGCGCCAACGTAAAGAACTGCAACACCGCCTGCCAGTTTTGCCAAACGTTCCTGCAACTTTTCACGGTCGTAATCGGATGTAGTAGTTTCGATTTGAGCTTTGATTTGAGCTACTCGCGAAGAAATTGCTTTTTTATCGCCCGATCCGTTCACAATCACAGTATTGTCTTTATTAACGGTTACTTTTTCGGCACTGCCTAACATATCCAAAGTAGCTCCTTCCAATTTCAATCCTTTTTCTTCGGAAACAACTACGCCGCCGGTTAAAACGGCAATATCTTCCAGCATTTCTTTGCGACGATCGCCGAATCCGGGAGCTTTTACTGCACAAATCTTCAACGAACCGCGCAAACGGTTTACTACCAACGTAGCCAATGCTTCCGATTCGATATCTTCGGCAATAATCAATAAGGGCCGACCGGTTTGAACGGTTTGTTCGAGAATCGGGAGCATATCTTTCAATATGGAGATTTTCTTATCGTAGATAAGGATAAAAGGATTATCGAGTTCAGCTTCCATTTTTTCGGTATTCGTAACAAAATAAGCCGAAATATAACCGCGGTCGAATTGCATACCTTCAACTACATCCACGTAAGTATCAATACTTTTGGATTCTTCTACCGTGATAACACCTTCTTTTTTCACTTTTTTCATTGCTTCTGCAATCAATTTGCCTATTGTTTCGTCGCCGTTAGCCGAAATTTTAGCCACATTTTCAATCTTACCGAAATCATCGCCGATTTCTTGCGATTGGTCTTTTAACGATTCAACTACAGCAACAACCGCTTTGTCGATACCGCGTTTCAAATCCATTGGGTTAGCTCCGGCGGTAACGTTTTTCAATCCTACGCTGATAATGGATTGCGCCAAAACCGTTGCGGTAGTCGTACCGTCACCTGCATCGTCGTTTGTCTTGGATGCTACTTCTTTCACCAGCTGAGCGCCCATATTCTTGAACGGATCGGAAAGTTCGATATCTTTTGCTACCGTAACGCCGTCTTTGGTAATCTGAGGCGCACCGAATTTTTTATCGAGAATCACATTACGGCCCTTGGGACCTAAAGTTACTTTAACTGCATTTGCCAATTCATCGACTCCCTTTTTCAACAAGTCGCGGGCTTCAATTTCGAATTTAATTTCTTTTGCCATACTATTTATTATTTAGATTATTGCTAAAATATCCGATTGACGCATGATAAGAAATTGCTCGCCATCGAGTTCGATTTCTGTTCCGGCATATTTGCCATAAAGCACTTTATCGCCCGGGTTCAAGACCATTTCTTCATCTTTTGTCCCTTTACCAGTTGCAATCACTTCTCCTTTGAGAGGTTTTTCTTTCGCTGAATCGGGGATGATAATTCCGCCGATTGTTTTTTCTTCTGCAGTTGCCGGTTTTACCAGCACTCGGTCTGCTAATGGTTTAATGCTCATAAATAATTAATTAATGAATTAGTTTATTATTTTGTTTAGTATTTATTACTGTTTGTATCAATCCACTGCGAAGATTGTGCCAAAGTCATGAACTGACAATATTACATAGTTCTTCGGCAGTACATTGAATTTGTTCGCCGGTGGACATTTTCTTCACTGTCAACTTTTCTGTTATTCTTTCATTTTCTCCTGCCATAACGACAAACGGAATTTGATAACTATCGGCGTATGAGAGTTGTTTTTTCAGTTTGGCTGCTTCGGGATAGATTTCGGAGCAGATTCCTTTTTTCCTCAATAGCATCAAAACAGGAAACACATCATTTGCTTCTTTTTCTCCGAAATTGACAAACAGCACTTGGGTTTGCCGGGATAAGTTTTCAGGATATAAATTCAACTGATTCAGCACATCAAAAATACGGTCCGCGCCAAAAGAAATACCGACACCCGAAACGCCGGGCATTCCGAAAACGCCTGTCAGATTGTCGTATCGTCCACCGCCGGTGATGCTTCCGATTACCGTGTCCAAAGCTTTTACTTCAAAGATAGCGCCGGTATAGTAATTCAGTCCGCGCGCCAAAGTTAAATCCAAATCCAGAGCCGAAACGAGCGGAGTTAATTCGATTTTATCAAAAATCGATTCAATTTCTTTCACTCCTTGAAGTCCGATTTCGGATGATTTCAGCAGGATTTTTAATATTTCCGATTTTTCTCTATTGGCGCCCGACAAACCGATAATGGGTTGTAAGCTCTCGATTGCTTCGGGGGCGATTCCTTTGGATGCTAATTCTTCATTGACTTTTTCCGAGCCTATTTTGTCGAATTTGTCAATAGCGGTTGTAATATCGACTATTTTATCCGCCTCGCCGATTATTTCTGCAATGCCATTTAATATTTTGCGGTTATTTATTTTTATAATGACGCGAATGCCGAAACGTTTATACACTTCATCAATCATTTGAATCAGTTCGACTTCATTCAGAAGAGAATCGGAACCGACCACATCGGCGTCGCACTGATAAAATTCGCGATAACGGCCCTTTTGCGGGCGGTCGGCGCGCCAAACCGGCTGTATCTGGTATCGCCGGAACGGAAAAGTAATTTCGTTGCGGTGCATCACAACATAGCGGGCAAACGGTACGGTCAGGTCGTAACGTAAACCTTTCTCGCTGATTTTATTTGTCAGTCGAGCGGAATTTCGGAGAAGCAAGTCATCGTCCGTTGTTTTACTCAAAAAGTCGCCGGAGTTTAAAATCTTGAAAAGCAGCTTATCTCCTTCTTCCCCGTATTTACCCAGCAGGGTAGAAAGGTTTTCCACAGCCGGCGTTTCGATCGATTTAAATCCGTATAAATGAAACACCTCTCGTATGGTATCGAAAATGTAGTTTCGTTTCGACATTTCTTCCGGAGAAAAATCTCTTGTTCCTTGCGGAATACTTGGTTTTTGCATAGGCGATATAATTTTATTATCTTTGCATTCAAAAATAGGGTTTATAATTTATGAAAATATTAGGCTTTTTCTTTATCGTTGGTTTATTAATTATAGCTATCGGACTTGCATTCGGCTTTTCTGTTATAAGAATGTTACTTAGCGCAGTTTTCGGAGCTCGGCCTAATCCTAATCTTCGCAGCGCTGCATCGAATCAACAAAAAACAAAACAAGCGACCAAACAACCGCCTCCTGCCGACGTTAAAAAAATATTTACGCGCGACGAAGGAGAATATGTTGATTTTGAAGAAATCAAAGATTAAATCCTGTCATTGTGTCCTGAATTTGATTCAGGTTCCTCCACAAACCCCTGAAAATCATCGACCGGTTTTTATTAATGCAATAAATTCCTCGCGTGTTTTTGCCTGATTAAAAACTCCCGTAAAATCGGAAGTGGTTGTAATGGAATTTTGTTTTTCCACTCCCCGCATTTGCATACATGTATGTTGCGCTTCAATCACCACCATCACTCCCAGCGGATTTAATGTCTTTTGGATACAGTTTTTGATCTGGGTGGTCATTCGTTCCTGAATCTGCAAGCGATGAGCGAAAACATCCACGATACGAGCGATTTTACTCAATCCGGTAACGGCATTGTTTGGAATATAAGCGATATGTGCCTTGCCGAAAAACGGCAACACATGATGTTCGCACATAGAAAAAAAATCGATATCTCTCACGATAACCATTTGTTTGTAATCTTCGGCAAAAACTGCCGACGACAAGATTTGTTCGGGGTTTTGCCTGTAGCCTTTTGTTAGAAACAGCAAAGCTTTAGCCACCCGTTCAGGTGTTTTCTGCAAGCCTTCGCGCGAAATATCTTCTCCCAGCAATTCCAAAATTTTAGCATAATGAAATGCAATGGCTTCTTTTTTTCCCACGATTTCTTCCGGTGTTGCGTTCATAATTAATCGGGATTACATCGGGATATTAACTTTGTCGGGTACGATATACATTTCTTTTCCAAGCTCGGGAACTGATTTCAGCAATTTTTGTTTAAAGACAGCAGCTTCTTCTTTTGTTCTGAAATCGCCGACCAACAATTTCCAATTAGGCGCAACGTAGCCTGTATAAATAGCTGTTTCCGGAAAAGTTCCTTTAATTAAAGCCCCCTTATCGGAAATCTCCTTTTTTGCCGTTTTGGGATTATTACTCATAAACACCTGTATCCTGAAACCTTTGGTTTTGATATATTCTTTTTTGGTTTCTGTTATAACAACCTCGGAAGAATAAGCGCCAATCAATTCCGAAATTTTAGGATCGGACGATATCTGAATGATACCATTTCCCGGAACGAGCGTTTGTAAGTCGTCGATGATTGTAACCACTTGTTTCGTTTGTGCTTGCAATCCGGAAAAACAAGTTCCGGCGGCGAATAGGAGGAAAAAGATAAATTTGGTTTTCATACTTTCAGAAAGCTTCGATGATCGGCAAAAATTTCTCAACCGATAAAGAAGCGCCGCCGATCAAACCGCCATCCACATCGGGGTTGGCAAATAATTCCTTAGCATTACTTGCATTACAACTTCCTCCGTACAAAATGGAAATATTATCGGCTGTTGCAAATCCGTATTTATCGGCGATTGTTTTCCGGATGAAAGCGTGCATTTCTTGCGCTTGGTCGGAAGTTGCCGTCACTCCGGTTCCGATTGCCCACACGGGTTCATAAGCCAGCACAATTCTGCCGAAATCTTCCGCACTCAAATGAAACAGCGATTCTCGGATTTGTGTTTCAACAACTTCATTTTGTTTTCCGGCATTCCTTTCCGACAATACTTCACCGATACAGAAAATCGGCGTGAGGTAATTGGCAAAAGCCAACATTACTTTTTCTTTCAGACCGGCGTTAGTTTCTCCGTAGTACATCCGCCGTTCGGAATGACCTAAAATGACGAATTGCGTACCCGTTGAAGCGATCATTGCTGCCGAAACCTCGCCTGTATAAGCGCCGGAAGTTTTATCGGCGCAATTTTGCGCTCCCAAAGCGATGCAAGGAGCAATTTCTTTGGCAATCGATGCCAAATGAATAAAGGGCGTACAAATAATCACTTCGCAATTAAGCTTTTTTCCGACTAACTTTTGTCCCAGGTCTCTTGCTAATTCCAATCCTTCATTCAGATTGTTATTCATTTTCCAGTTTCCTGCAACGATATTTTTTCTCATATTCTTGATGTTTATATAATTTATGATAAATCTTTCCGGCGCAATTTTTTCGGTTTCTTGAAAACGCTCCAATCGAGCAAATAAAAAAGGATGAGAGGGACAAGAAAAATACCTGTTAAAATAATCAGGTTAAGAAGATTATTAATCGTCGGCACATTTTCGGGACGGGATGCATCCGTCATTATGAGTAATTCTTCCTGATTGGGCAAGCGGGTATTTGGCCACTTATTGATAATTGTTCCGTTTTTAATAAGTAATAAACCGGGATTGGAACGGATGATGGTTTTTAAGGTAATATCATCCATTGTACAAAACGGATATTCCGCCCCGGTATTTTCAATCCATTCTTGTATCTCACTCGGTAGAGAAGAGGTCAAAGCATAAAAATTATAATTTTTTGTTTTTGCAAATTCATAAATATCGTTGATTTTATCGACGTTTGCATCATTTGCCGTTTTTAATTTATTGGCAATAAGCAAAAAGGTATAGGATGTATCGGAAAGAACAACATCGGTAATGTCGTTGCCTTTGTCGCCGGTGATGGAAAAATCGTGAATAGGCGGTTGATAGCCCTTTTTGATCAAGTGTGATTTAGAATTAACAAACGTCCAAGTAGTATCGTCTTTGGGATAGTTTTCAAGTGTAAATTCTTTATGCTCTCCGTCTTTCGAATAAATCAGCCGCACATCATATACATCGTGTTCTGCATCTTCGGGAATTTGCATCTTTTGCGGAATATTCACTCCGATTTTGTAGGGACGAAAATCAAAGACCGGTAAAAAGTAATAGCAATAGAAAGATAAGCCAATGATGAACAGGTAAATCCACAATGTTACAGAAAAGTAGGCTTTTCGGGAGAAAAGGGGAGTCATTCGCGGATACCAAATAAAGACAATGAAAGCCGCAATAATCAGAATAATATTTTTAAAGAAAGTTTGCCAATTGGAAATGACCCAAGCATCGCCGAAACATCCGCAATCGGTAACCGGATTACTAATGGCGAGAAACAAAGTCAGAGGAGTCATAAACAGCATAATAAGAAAAGCAAGAATACCGGTGACTTTCCTGTAAACGCCTAACAGCAAACAGACGCCCACACCAAATTCGACCGCCGCCTGAAGAATCGAGAGCGGAGTTGCCCAATTATTAAAGTCTCTGAGGTCGAAAGCCGAAAAATATTCCACAATCTTGTAAGCGCCGCCCAAGGGGTCAACGGCTTTTACAAAACCCGAAAAAATAAATACTACACCCAGTAGAATACGAGCAATTTCTACGATGACTTTTTTATGCGTCTTTTTCATATTCTAATTTAATTAAAGCAAATAAAGAATAGTTAATCATATCCATATAATTGGCGTCAATTCCTTCGGATGCAATCGTTACTCCATGATTATTCTCGATTTGTTTGGTTCTATTGATTTTCATAAGTATCAAATCGGTATATGAACTGATTCGCATATTACGCCAAGCTTCGTTATAATCGTGGTTTTTATTGTACATCAATTCTTTGGATTCGGATATATATTTGTCGTACAATTTCAATGCTTCCTCGTGATTTGTATCGACAACATCAGAGAATCCGCAATGAAATTGAATTAATCCGATAACGCCATAGTTTACGATAGCGATAAATTCGGATCGGCTGTCGTCGTCAATTTTGGAAGTTTTTTTTGTTTCCAAATTACGGATACGACAAGCTTTGATATAAATTTGATCGGTAACTGATTGCGTACGTAATATACGCCAAGAAGCACCATAGTCTTCCAGTTTTTTTTCGAAAAGACTGCGGCAGATAGCTATAACATATTCAAATTGTTCTTTGGTATCCATCTTTTAGCATAAGACGTGACAAAGATACAATATAATTTCCGAAATAATTTATGAACAGCGCAAAACTTTACCCACTTTCAGCGTACTTCGCGGTTGGATCCCGTTCAGTCGGCAAATTTGTCGAACCGAAACATTGTATTTCTGGGCTATTTCCGACAATGATTCACCGTATTTTATGCGATGGTAAATAACGGATTCTTCATTATTTGCCGTATATTTATCGGAAGAAGTATATATGTTTGACGGATTATTTCTCTCGACAGCCGCATACCGGGTATTGCGCGGGCTGCTGAATTGTTTGATATTGGATTTCCTGAAAACATAGGACTCATCGTAAGTGCAGGCATTATCGAAGTCAACAATGTCGGCGGGATTAATAGCTTGTCCCACGAAACGACATTCGAAATGCAGGTGCGATCCGGTAGAGCGTCCGGTGTTTCCACCCAAGGCAATGGGTTGACCGGCTATGACATAATCACCTTCTTCAACCAAGAATCTGGACAAATGTCCGTAAACCGTTTCTAAACCATTGGGATGGCGAATCACTACAAAATAGCCGTAACCTTTTCTTTCGTATCTTTTCACTCTCACTTTACCATCGAATGCAGCATAAACGGTGTCACCCACTTGCAATTTTAGATCTGTTCCGTAATGAAATCTCCGTTTGCGAGGACCGAAAGGCGAAGTTATTTTTGCTTCCGCCACCGGCATGACAAAATTTGAAAGGTCAATTCGGAATGAATCGGGGATGGCTATATCGGAGTAAACTTTCAGATATTGATTGTTCCATATACCGTCATACAAATCGTCGGCGGGAGATATTTCATTTTCTTCATCCAGCTCATACTGCAACCGTATCGAATCGATAGCGGCAGTTTCCATTAGGATGTTGACCTTGTCGGCAGTTAATTTGCGATCGGTGGGGATAACTTTAACTTCTTCCGGAGCGGAATTTGTTTTAAGCTGTGTTTGTGCATTTACTGTATTAGATGGTAACGATAATAGAGCGGCAAGCGAAAGCGTTGTTCCTGTAATAATACTTTTAATTTGTTTCATTTTAAATTGTTATTTTCATTTAAACCGATTTCATCATTTGCGTATAAATTTGAAATCAAGTTTGAATTGTACTCAAACAATTCATTATTTTGGAAAAAGCGCTGCAGTTCAATAGCTGCGGTTTCCGGTGAGTCTGAGGCATGGAGTATATTTTCACGCATACTCATGCTAAAATCACCACGAATGGTACCGGGCAAAGCATCACGGCTGTTGGTCACGCCCGTAAGCAATCGGACTACCCGGACGGCTTCTCTCCCTTCCCAACAGCATACAATAACCGGACATATTTTCATTGAATCTTTAACGGATTGAAAGAAAGGCATTTCTTTCAAATGAGCATAATGCTCGCTTAAAATCTCATCATTCAACCAAACCATCTTCAATCCTGTAAGCAATAAACCCTTGTTTTCAAATCGACAAATAATTTTGCCGATTAGGCTTCTTTGAACTGCAGAAGGTTTAAGGATTACAAGTGTTCTTTCTAACATAAAATATAATATTAATTGTTTAACAACAATAATTTAAAATGCAAAGAAAAAGAATTTTTTTCAAAAAAGCAAGCAGATGTCTGTTAAAAAATGTTATAAGTTTCACAAACGCTCGTTTCTTGCTGCGTCCAAGCGCAGAAAGATAAACAAAAAGATAGTAAAAGCCAGCAAAGATGAACCTCCGTAACTAAAGAAAGGCAAAGGAATTCCTATCACCGGCATAATTCCTATCACCATACCGACATTAACAGCCAAGTGGAAAAAGATAACCGCAGCTGTACAATACCCGTAAATTCTTGTAAACGTAGAACGTTGCCTTTCGGCTAAAAAGATAAGCCGGGTGATCAAAACTAAAAATAATACTAAAAAGGCTATGGATCCCAAAAAACCGTGTTCTTCTCCTATCGTACAGAAAATAAAGTCGGTATCTTGTTCCGGAACGTATTTCAATTTGGTTTGTGTTCCATTTAAATAACCTTTTCCCAAAAAGCCGCCTGATCCGATGGCAATTTTCGATTGATTAACATTATATCCGGCGCCGCTCGGGTCGTCGATCATGCCCAAAGCAACTTCTATTCTTAATTTTTGATGTGGTTCCAATACATCATCGAAAACATAATCCACCGAGTATATAAACAGGACGGAAATAAATGCAAATCCGGCAATGTATAAATAAATTTTTTCTCTGTATTTAAGAAATAAGTATAATAATACGATAATGATAATTATTATAATACCTGATACCGCTATGCACAAGTCAAAAACGAAAAAAAGAGAAACAAGCACCGCCAATCCTATCAGAAAGCCGGAACCGATGAGTAGGTATTTCAGAAAAGGTCGTCCTTTTTTATAATCATACCACATAAAACTGATGCAAGGAATGATTAATAAAAGTACCGAAAATTTTCCCAAGGAGGTATCTCCCCAAAAATCATCTCCGTAGCGAATTCCAACAATGAAAAACAGGATGGCGCAAAATCCCGAAAAAAGAATGAAACCCGACATTCCTTCGCGATACAAAACCAAGAAAAACGCCAAAAACACCAAGGCGGATCCGGTTTCTTTTTGCAACATGATTAAGCCCATGGGTAAGAAAAACAGCAACAGGAGTTTGATGAAATTTTTCGTACGCAGTAAGTCAAAATTATAGCTGTTTGCTAAATGGGCGATAGCTAAAGCTGTTGCAAATTTGGCAAATTCGGCTGACTGGAACCGTATCGGTCCTATGACTAACCAAGAACGAGAGCCGCGTATGTCGTGTGAAAAAAAGATGGTCATGATTAATAAAAAGATGACGAAAGCATAAATCCAATAGGCGAAAATATCGTACCAATCGCTATCGATCATTAACAGAGAAAAGCCTACGGCAAGTGAAAGGAGCAACCAAATCATTTGCATTCCTGCCCGACCCGAGGGATTAAAAACAGATACTTGATCAAATTCGTAGCTTGATGCATAAATATTGAGCCATCCGGCGATTACCATAGTCAAGTAAATTGCCATCGTCCACCAGTCGAGGTTGAACCATATATTACTTTTTCTGTAGGGCATTGCGTAAAATTACAGTGTTTTTTACTCTGTCTTCCATCCAACGCGCAGATTCGGAAATGGATCCATTCAAGTATTTTTCGATCATCAACCGTCCGATGGGAAGCGCATTTTCAGCGCCGAATCCTCCGTTTTCAACGATAACCGAAACAGCTACTTTGGGATTATCTTTTGGGGCAAAAGCAATAAAGAGCGAATGGTCTTTTCCTTTATTTTCAGCGGTTCCCGTTTTTCCGCAAACTTCAATATTCGGAATGTCGGCTTTTCGGCAGGTTCCACCCGAACCGTTTACCGCCCATCGCATTCCATCGGCAACCGATTCATAATACTCGCTATTAATTCCGGTATATCTTCGTTTCGTATAGAGCGAATCCTTAGGCATATCTTTTATTTCCCTGACAACATGCGGAGGATAAAAATAACCTCTATTAGCGATCGTAGCTGCTAAATTACACATTTGAAGCGGGGTAGCTTCTATTTCTCCTTGACCGATAGCGATAGATATAACCGTGAAAAAATTCCATCGCTTGTGGCGTTTATCGTAAAATTCTCCGTTGGGAACAGTTCCTCTTTTTTCACCCGGCAAATCGACTCCCAATGCCCTGCCATAGCCTTGAGCGACCATTAAATCGCGCCATTTATTCATTGCATTTTGGATCGTACCGTATTTTTTGTTTTCAAGCATAGCCTTCAAACCCCAGCAGAAATATGAATTACAGGAATTTCCGATAGCCGGGACTAAAGCCAAAGGCGATGCGTGAGAGTGACAGCCGGGACGTCCGTTTCCGGGAGGAAATCCGTGGTAGCATGAATAAGAGGTGCTTGGCTGGATAATGTTTTCTTCCAAAAACACCAAGGCTTGTGCCGGTTTGAAAGTTGATCCGGGAGGATAGGAGCCGTTGAGCGCTCGATTTAAAAGCGGGATACAAGGGTCGTTTGCCAAAGCGGTAAAGCTATCGCTGAATTGTCTTCCCACTAAAATAGAAGGATCGTAAGTGGGTGAAGAAACCATGCACAAAACTTCGCCGGTTTTCGGTTCAATCATGATAATGCTTCCCCGCTTGTTTTTCATCAATTCTTCTCCGTAAGCCTGTAAGTCAATATCGATTGAAAGAGTTAAATCTTTTCCCGGAATCGGATCTTGGTCGTGAATGCCGTTTTCGAATTTTCCCTTGACTCGTCCGTGTGCATCTCTCAGCAGGACTTCCACTCCTTTCGTCCCTCGAAGATAGGATTCATACTGCTTTTCGATCCCTGTTTTGCCGATATAATCTCCGCGCACATAATAATCGTCGTCCGCCAGATTTTGCTTATCGGCTTCAGCGATATAACCTAACACGTGAGCAGCGCAGTTATAACCATATTCTCTGACGGTTCGGTTTTGAATATAAAAACCGGGAAATTTATAGATGGATTCTTGCAGAACACCGTATTCTTTATTCCCCAATTGAGTGAGAAATGTCTGCGGAGTATAGGAAGAATAACCGGGATTGAGTTTTCGATTTTTTACGTCTGCCAACTTTTGGCGGAATTTTTCGATAGGGAGATTCACCGCTCGGCAAAAAGCAAGCGTATCCATACTTTTCGTCTCGCGGAATATGACCATAATATCATAGGTCGGCTGATTATAAACCACTAATTTTCCGTTTCTGTCAAACATCGCGCCGCGTGGAGGGTATATTTTTTTATTCAAAAAAGCATTGCTGTCCGCCCATTGTTTATAGTCTTCATTAATAATCTGTAATTTAATTAATTGAAAAATATAAATCACAATAAGTGCGCAAATAAAGTAGGTAATGTACCTTCTTCTTTTTTCCGAGTCAAAATCAGATCTTTTCACTTTTCGAATATATCAAGTTTTATACTTTCGAAGGCATATATGAGTAAAAGGGTTAAAACGGAACTTCCGATGATGCGTAGAAAGAGCAAACCGGGAACAAATAATGCAAATGATTCTATCGTAAAAAGGAGGGAAATATGGATCAAGACAGTTACTCCCGCATACCGCATAAAAAAGAATTTTCCGAAGGTTCTGAAAGAAGGGAAATAATCGTCAAAAACATCTCTCGGAGCAAACAATTTCAATAAATAGTAGCGAAAGAAGCCGACAATTATCATTGTTGTCATATTTAATCCTAAAGTTCCGCCGAAAATATCAATGACGAAACCCATCAAAGCCGACAGGAGCATTACGGTATTCCGATTCATGCCCGTCGTCAGTTTGATTAAAAAATAGGTATAAAGCAAAGGGGTGGCAAAACCGAATAAATGGATATTGTTGAAAAACCAGATTTGCAGAAAAACCAAGAGAATAAACAAGCTGATCAGTTGAAAGGATATTTTCTTCATTCGTCACTATCTCCTTTCTCCATTCTAACCTGCTCTTCCTGAAGCGGATTTTTGATAATAAACACTTCGTTTAAGGTGCTGAAGTCGGTAAATAAATGCACTTTCAGCGAAATAAATTCTTCATTTTTGAATTTGTGGGAGTCTTCTATCACTCCAACGAAAACTCCTTCGGGGTAGGTAGCCGAATAACCGCTTGTAACAATTGTATCTCCGATCGAATAGGATACGTGGCGAGGCAATCCTGTCAAGTAGGTGTAACGGGGATCTTCACCATCCCAATACAACGGTCCGAAAAATCCCGTGTTTTTTATGATACAACTTGGGTGATAATCAGAGTTTAATACCGGAATTACACGTGAAAAGTTAGGAGAAACAGTCATAACCACCCCCACAATTCCTTTAGCCGAGACGACCGCCATATCAATTTTGACGCCGTCTTTCGAACCTTTATCCAATAGAATGTAATTATTTATGTTGGATACCTGCTTGCTGACTACCCGTGCACGGATGTAGTGATTAATGAGCCGGTTTTCACTTATCCGGATGGAATCCGGACGCATTTGGTCGGTAAGTTCTTTCCAATTGTTTTTATACGTTTGTACTTCCTCTTCCAGAACGGACAATCGCTCCATCAGATCGGTATTCGTCTGTTTCAGGTATAAATAAGACTCTATGCTGTTGGAAACAAGATAAACTCTTCCCGTTATTTCTTGAAAAACCAGCAAATACTTGCTTCGTTGAAATTCGTTGTTATGAACCAACAAAAACAGTGAAAAGGAGGTTAAGAAAAAGAACAGCAACCAATGGCTGTGTTTAACGATAAAATTGAATAAATTCTTCAATTAGCGAATGAGAAAATTAAACTTGTTAATGTTTTTCAATGCGACTCCCGTACCTTTAGCTACCGCGTGCAAAGGATCATCTGCAATGTGAAATGCAAGATTGATTTTATCTGCCAATCGTTTATCCAAGCCTTTGAGCAAAGCGCCACCGCCCGCTAAATAAATACCGTTACGCACGATGTCGGCATACAATTCGGGAGGCGTACTTTCTAAAGCGCTAAGGATAGCCGTTTCGATTTTTGATACGGATTTATCCAAGCAATGGGCGATTTCCTGATAAGAAACCGGCACTTCCATCGGCAAGGCAGTCATACGATTCGGACCGTAAACGACATGATCTTCGGGTGGTTCTTCCAAATTCACGAGTGCCGACCCGACATTGATTTTAATTAATTCCGCTGTTCGTTCGCCAACTCTCATATTGTGCTGGCGCCCCATATATTCAATAATATCCTGAGTCAAATCGTCTCCGGCAATTCGGATTGATTTATTGGAAACGATGCCTCCCAAAGATATGATAGCGATTTCGGTGGTACCTCCACCTATATCCACAACCATATTTCCGTCGGGGGCTTCAACATCCAGACCTATTCCGATAGCGGCAGCCATCGGTTCGTAAATCATATAGACATCCCTTCCTCCGGCATGTTCCGCCGAATCTCTGACTGCACGGATTTCAACTTCCGTACTTCCGGATGGGATACAAATAACAATCCGCAGAGAAGGCGAGAAAAAACGATTTTTCGTATTCACCATTTTGATTAATCCGCGAATCATTTGTTCCGCAGCATTGAAATCGGCAATCACGCCGTCGCGTAGCGGACGGATAGTTTTGATTTTAGCCGGTGTTTTACCTTCCATTTGTTGCGCCGCTTTTCCGATTGCAACTATTCTTTCGGTGCGCGCATCCAAAGCTACCACAGATGGCTCATCCACAACTATTTTCCCGTCACAAATGATAATGGTGTTAGCCGTTCCCAAATCTATTGCTATTTCTTGAGTAAATGAAAATAATCCCATGTTTTTTAATGTTTAAAATGGCGAATGCCTGTCATTACCATCGCCATGTCGTGTGAATTACAATATTCTATTGACAAGTTATCTTTTATTGATCCTCCCGGCTGGATAACGGCTGTGATACCTGCATTCCCTGCAATTTCCACACAATCGGGGAAAGGGAAATAGGCATCGGAAGCCATAACAGCTCCTTCTATGTTTAATTCGAATGTTTGGGCTTTTTCAATAGCCTGTTTCAAGGCATCAACCCTTGAGGTTTGCCCGGTTCCGCCGGCGCAAAGCTGTTTATTTTTTACCAAAACAATCGCATTGGATTTAGTATATTTGACTACTTTATTTGCAAATAATAGATCGTCGATCTCACGTTTGTTTGGTGATTTTATACTTACGGTTTTCAAATCGTTTTCTGTTTGGATGCTTTCATCGCGTTCCTGGGCTAAAACGCCGTTCAATAACGAGCGGAATTGAAATTTCGGTTGCGGGCTTGCCTTTTGAATCAAAATAATCCGATTTTTCTTTTGCATAAGAAATTCAAGTGCCCCGCTATCGTAATCGGGAGCGATGATTACTTCGAAGAAGATTTCGTTAATAGCCTCGGCAGCATCTCGGTCGATTGATGCGTTGCAAATCAGAATGCCTCCGAAAGCCGAAACGGGGTCGGCTTCCAAAGCCGCGTCCCATGCTTCTTTTACCGTAGGGCGCGAAGCTATACCGCAAGCATTGGTATGTTTAAGAATAGCAAACGTTAATTCGTTAAATTCCGAAATCAGATAAAGGGCTGCTTCTATATCGAGTAAATTGTTATACGAAATTTCTCTTCCTTGCAATTGCTCGAATAACAATTCAAAATCACCGTAGAAGAAACCTCTTTGATGCGGATTTTCGCCATAACGTAAAATTCGGGTATTGTTTTCGGCATACCGGAAATAGGATTGTTGCGACCCATCGAAATAATTAAAAATAGCCGTATCGTAGGCGGAAGAAATCGCAAACGCTTCTTTAGCAAACCATTTTCGTTCTTCCAGCGTAGAATATACACCGTTTTCGGATAAAAGACTTTCCAAAGGCGAGTATAGTTCTTTGGAAGCGACAACAAGCACGTCGTTAAAATTTTTAGCTGCCGCTCGAATCAGCGAAATTCCGCCGATATCTATTTTTTCAATAATTTCCTCGTCGCCGGCGCCCGAAGCAACCGTTTCTTGAAAAGGATATAAATCCACGATAACCAAATCGATTTTCGGTATATCGTATTGTTCCGTTTGTTTTTTATCGGATTCGTTGTCCCTTCGATACAATATCCCGCCAAAAACTTTGGGGTGCAAGGTTTTTACACGCCCGTCCAAAATAGATGGGTAGCCGGTTAATTTTTCTACCGTTTGGCAAGGATAATTCAGGGATTCAATCAATTTCAAGGTGCCATCGGTCGAATAAAAATTAACTCCACCTTGATGCAATTTCTCCAGAATTGCGAGAAGTCCGTCTTTATTGAAAACGGAAATCAGAGCGTTATTAATTTTTTTTACTTTAGGCATACAAGTGTTTAGTACAATTATTTCCTTACGAAAACGCAAAGTTACATAATTTCTACGAAATAAACAAAGAATTTATTTGCTATATACCGGAAAATATTTAAAATAAAATAAAAAAAAGACTATCAATCTTACGATTTACAGTCTTTTTTACTGAAAAAAACCGGTAAGTTTTTACTATTCGGGAAAGATTGCTTCTGAAGGGCATGCGTCCACACAAGTTCCGCAATCGGTACACATTTCCGGATCGATTTTGTAGATATCACCTTCCGAAATAGCGCCTTCGGGACATTCATCTATACAACTTCCACATGCAATGCAATCATCTGTAATTACGTGAGCCATTGTTTTATTAATATTTAAAAATTAGTATTTCTGTCGTGCAAAGGTAGAATAAATTTATTAATGTGGAATATTTTTTTTAATAAATATATTCAATTACTGTTGTTTAAACTTAATCGAAATAATTTATTTCAAAAAATATTGAGGAATCTCTTTGGGATTCAAATTTTTTGCAACAATAATTCCCTGAGAGTCAATCAACCAATTGGTAAATCCGGATTTCAGGCGATAATCTTTGTAAATCTCGGATTCTTTTCCTCGCGTATCATTGAATTGAGTTGCCGGATTCAACCGGTCTGCTTTTACAATTCCTTCGAACACAGCTTCATCTTTGTCCAATGAAACAGAAACCAAACTAATTTCGTCTGTTCCCAATTGTGCAATCACATTATGCATTTGGGTGTTCAACATTCTTGAACGGGCGTCTGATGCAGCCCAAAACTGCAATAAAGTGAACTTATTACTTTTTAAATTAATATCTTGCCGATGAATTGCCGGTGCAAGATTTCCCGGTTGAATACCTTCGGTGAGACGGAATTCCTTTGTGCTCGAACCCATCATCAGAAGGCAGACTAACAATAAAAATAGAATTGATTTAAAATGCCTCATAACTCATTTTTTGTGTGAATAATCAACATATCGCTTTGGTAGCGTATAGTATTCCGGAGATCGGGTTATCCTTTCTCTGTTAATAATATTAAATTAACCGAATCAATAAACGGGGGCAAAGGTATCCATTATCATCGAATATGCAAAAAAAAATAAGGCTTGTTGCATTTTTTTTGTTAATCCTAACATATTTTAATATTTCACCGCATAAAAAAAGACAGGCTTGCATGTATATTTGCATTTTTCTTTAATTGGTATAAAACTTTCAATGACTGTTGGTTTCTAATGTCAGTAATTGCTGTTTTATATCCAATCCGCTCGAGTACCCGCCCAATCCTCCGTTTGAAGCGATGACACGGTGACAGGGAATAATGATGGGTATGGGGTTCTTCCCGTTTGCCGAACCGACGGCGCGGCAAGCTTTAGGACGTCCAATAGCTTTTGCTAATTGGGAATAGCTGATGGTTTGTCCGTAAGAAATTTCCCTCAACTGCTTCCAAACGGATTGTTGGAACTCGGTTCCTTTGGGCGACAGCGGTAAATCGAAAGATTGTCGCTTGCCTGAAAAGTATTGATCCAATTGGATACAAGTCTTTTTAATTAAGGGATGTGTGGACTTTTGTCGCACCACCGGCGTATTCCTAAGTATATTTATTTCGATGACAGCCTCGTCGTCAATTATTATTTCCAAGAATCCGATGGGGGATTCGTAATGATGAAGTTGTTTCATAATTCCTGATTTATTTTATATTACTTGTTCACTCTTTCGCAATAGTTTTGCCACCGGGTAATAACGCTTTGAACATAATTGATTGTTTCTGTACTTCTTAAATATCCGAATTTGCAAACCGGATCCTCATAATATTCCGGAAGATTTTTCAATTTAAGATATTCTTCTACGTTTACCCACAGGTTGGGATTCTTTCCGAATTTTTCGGCTAATGCCTGTGCATCGAGGATATGTCCGGGACCGGAGTTATACGAGGCAACAACTAATTTGATTCGTTCGTCTTCATTTTGGATGTATGAAAACATACGATTCAGCTTTTTAAGATATTCAGCGCCTGCTTTGATATTCTTTTCGGGGTCGTTAATTTCTTCGATAGGCAAGCCGAGATTTTTTGCGGTAGTCGGCATCAGTCCCATTAGTCCGGCGGCACCCGCCCACGAAACGACGTCGGTACGAAATCCCGATTCCTGGTAAGAGATGGAAGCTAACAAACGCCAATCGCAATTTGTTTGTCGGGCATATTCTTTAAAATAATCATCAAAGGGTGAAATTTGGTGAGAGCCGATGATTTGTAACGGTTTATCTTCAGTGGGCGGCATCTTGCTCATTTCAAAATAGCGCTTGAGAATTCGCTGATACTGAGGAGCATCGCGATTCTCGTCAAACCATCTGTTAATGGCTTGCGCTAAAATGGGGCTGTTTTTTCGAACCGCCCAGGAAGAACGTTGCGGGTGACCGACCAATAGCGAGGTGTTGATATTATCGAAATACGTTTTATTGAGTTTAGCCATGTCGGCATCGCTTATGGTATAGGAAATTTCTCCGGTCGATACCATTTCAATCAGGTCTTCCACTGTAACCGTGTCTTTTTCAATTGTTCGGATATGAATGCCTCCCCCGATTTCATCGTTGAGATTTTTTAATCGTTTATAGTATTTACTGTCGTGAATAACCCATACTTCTTTCCCGATTAATCCGGTCACATCCTTTAAAAGAGCATCGCCATTGTTGTTTTGTTGAATCAGAACCTGTTCGTTCACAACTTCATTTCCACAGTAAGTCACATGCTTTTTCCCCTCGTTTGTTATGGGAATATTATAGGCAATGAGATCGCCTTCCCCGCGAAGCAGCATTTCCATGAGTTTTGTTTCATTTTCGGCTAAGCGAATATTGATTTTCAATCGAAAACTTTCGGCAAAGTTACTCAACAATTCGTATTCATATCCTTTGGGTTCCCCTTTATAGATGAAATAGGACATGGAACCCGACAAAGTCAGAACATTGATTTCTCCTGCTTGGACAATTTGAGGGAAATCGTTAGCAACGGTAATTCCCCTGTCTGTATGCTGTTGGTTCTTTTTATAACGGCAAGAAATAAGAATCAAGAAAATTAAGAAAGAAAGCAGAAAAATTTTCTTCACACATCTTCTTGCCGGCTTCTCCGGGGGTTTTTCTTCAGTAAATTCCATACACTAAACAATCCAATAAGATGGGAATATTTTCCCGGTTCACGCCTGCCTGCAACAAATCGGGAATGTCGGCGGTGAACGATTCAAGAAATTTTTCAAACGAATCGCCTTGAGCATCTAAGGCTTGCCGATAGAGATTCAATGCTTCTTTGTTCTTTCCCATTGCCAAACGGGTATGACCGGCATTGAGATAGTCGATGGCATTGGGATTATTTTCCAATATTTTGGTATAATAATCCATTGCTTCTTTGTATTTTCCGGTCAGGAAAGAACACCAGGCGATGGGTCTCCAAGCTTTTTCTTTGTTGTCGGATAAGTATTCCACTTTAAAATACGATTTCAACGCTTCGGAATAATTCTTTAATTCCAAATAACAATGACCGATGTAGAGTTGAATAGACAAATTATCGGGATTCAAAACTGCTGCTTTGCGATAATATTCCAAAGCTTTGCGGGGCTGTTTCAATACACGGTAACAATGTGCCAGTTTTTTGATTGTCCAGGAATGGTTGGAATTTAACAACTCGGCTTTCAAATAGACAGACAAAGCCTCGTCTAATTTTCCTTGCATTTGCAGGCAATAGCCTTTTTTCTGCAGAAGGGTTGCGTCGTTTGGGATTTCATGCAACAATTGGTCGAAAATTTCGGTTGCTTCCGCAAAATGATTTTTTTGGAAATAATATTCACCCACAATCATCATGCTTTCCCGGTCGGCAATGAATCGCGCGATTGCGTTTACCTTATAAAACTCCGGCTGTATTTCAAAAATATCGTCAAAATCGCGATGATGAGGAAATAATTTAAAGAAACGATACAAATCCTGAATATATTGGCGAGCCACCGGATGAATCTTGTTGGAAGGATTATCGGGTAATTCCTCTTGCAACATTTCGCGAATAGCGGAAGAATCGCCGGAAAATGCACCCGGCATCATCTTTCTATATGCGTCAGACATTTGAGAAACACTGAAATAGAAAGAATATTTATCGGAATTGCACAATAAATTGGATTTGAGTAAAATTTTCAAAAAGTCGGAAACCGCAAGGTCTTCCATAGTCCCCAAGTCAGAAACGAAAGGAGTAAACCAATGGTGTATTTCCCAAAAGAAAGGAAAATTTTTCAGATGAATAAAAGAAGAAAGCATGACATCGGCGCCTTCTAATTGCAATTCGGTAAACTCTTGTAAACGGTCGCTTAAACCGGATTCTTCGATGAGATTTTGCCATTCGGGATTTTTTTCATCCATTCCGGTCTCGCCGAATAATTCGTCCAAACGTATTTTATTATTCAATTTCGGACTGATTTTCATCATACCGGGAATAATTTCTTCCTTCATGATGCGGGTAATTTTCTCGGTTTCCTTACTTAAGATAAATTGCAGGATAATATAGCGAACGTCTTTAACAAACTGTTTTTGCTCGCTTAAATGTTGCAATCGGTTGTTGATGTTAGGATAAAGCTGCAGTCGTTTATCGTATCGGCGTAAAAATAAGAGTAAACCGGTCAGCGCGCGCTGGCGAAGCTCTTCCTGCTCGTTTTCGCAAATATCCAGGAGCGTTTGCGCTTTGCGTTCATCGAAAACGCTTTCCAAATTCAGTGTAATCGCAGAAATAACAATACATTTTGAAGTAACCGGATAGAGTTTGTTATTCAAAGCTTGTTGCCATTGGTTCTGTTCATCGGCAGTCCACAAATTGCTCAACCAAATTTTGATGAACAAACCGGATTCGATTTTATCTCTTTCCGCCTCCATTTTTTGCCGGTTTTTCTTCTTTTCTTCGCCTTCATCCATTAAATCATACAGCGTGATTTTCCCGACCCAACCATCCATTGCGGCAATGAGTTGCACCGGAGTTTCGGAAATATTGAAAGCGGGCGCTCGACGTAATTCAAACGGATACGACCACATCGCGGTAGTTTTGAGTTCGATGAACGTCCTGTCGACCAATTGGTAAACCGATCGAAGCAATTCTGTATAAACCTTTTCTTGTTCCGGATCGTTGACGCCTTCCGATAAATAGAGCAGCATCCTTTTATAGTTATCCCGACATTCGGAAAGTTTTTCGTTCAATTGCCAATTTGATAAGTGAGTCAAAAGCAAACCGATTCCGTCGAACACTTCCTTTAGTCGTTTTTGCTCCAGGGATTCGGTTATCTTTTGAAAAAAGAATTTTAATTCTTGTCCGTTCATACGAGTTTATTCTTAAAAAAACAATTTCTACAAAGCGGTTGATATTCTTCTCGTTCGCCGAGAAGCACCAATTTATTGTTGTGAACCAATCGGCGGGAATATCCCGCTAATTGACCGCATTCCACGCAGATGGCGTGAACTTTGGTAACATCGTCTGCGATTGCGCAAAGAGCGGGCATTGGACCGAAGGGATTTCCTCTGTAGTCCATATCCAGTCCGGCTACAATAACGCGGATTCCCTGATTGGCTAATTGATTGCAAATTGAAGGCAGTCCTTCGTCAAAGAATTGCGCTTCATCGATTCCGACCACTTCTCTTCCGCTCGAAAGCAGCAAAATATTTCCCGAATGTTCAACCGGCGTACAAGGAATTGCATTTTGATCATGCGAAACAATTTTTTCTTCGGAATATCGGGTTTCCATTGCCGGTTTGAAAATTTCCACCGTTTGTTTGGCAAATTGCGCCCGTTTCATTCTCCGGATCAATTCTTCCGTTTTTCCGGAAAACATGGAACCGCATATAACTTCGATAGATCCGTTTTTTCCCGGGTTGAAGAGCTGATGTTCGGGAAAATGATTCATAAAGATAAACACATAAGAGTAAAAGATATAAGACAAAAGGTGAATAAGTAGGATTTTCTATTTTTCACCTTTTGTTGTTAAGTTTTATTTTTTCTTTAATTCAGCCATGATTTTTTTCTCTATTTCATCGGCTAATTCGGGATTATCACGCATACAATCTTTGGCGGACTCGCGCCCTTGTCCCAATTTCGTCTCATTGTAGCTGTACCAACTTCCGCTTTTTTTGATGATGTTCAATTCGGCTCCCAAATCGACCAATTCGCCCACTTTGGAAATTCCTTCGCCGAACATAATATCAAATTCGGCTTTGCGGAAAGGAGGCGCGAGTTTGTTTTTCACAACTTTCACGCGCGTTTGATTTCCTTTCACCTCTTCTCCGTCTTTCAGTGAACTGATTTTGCGGATATCAAGTCGGACGGAGGCATAAAATTTGAGTGCATTTCCGCCGGTAGTTGTCTCCGGATTTCCGAAGGTTATTCCGATTTTGTCTCGTAATTGGTTGATAAATATACAAGTCGTATTCGTTTTATTAATTGCGGCAGTCAATTTACGCAAGGCTTGCGACATTAATCGAGCCTGCAAGCCCATTTTGGAATCTCCCATTTCGCCTTCCAATTCTGCTTTGGGAGTCAGTGCGGCAACCGAATCGATAACGATGACATCGATGGCGGAAGAACGAATCAATTGTTCGGCAATTTCCAATGCTTGCTCGCCCGAGTCGGGTTGGGAAATCCACAGATTATCGACGTCAACGCCCAATTTTTCGGCATAAAAGCGATCGAAAGCATGTTCGGCGTCGATAAAGGCGGCGATGCCTCCCGCTTTTTGGGCTTCCGCAATAGCGTGAATGGCTAAAGTGGTTTTTCCTGACGATTCGGGACCATAGATTTCAATCACTCTTCCACGTGGATAACCCCCGATTCCCAAAGCCGCATTCAATCCGACAGAACCGGAAGGAATAACGGCGATTTCTTCTACCGCGTTATCGCCCATTTTCATAATAGAGCCTTTACCGAAATTCTTTTCGATTTTTTCCGTCGCAGCACGCAAGGCCTTCAGTTTTTCCGAGTTCGGATTAGCTTGTTCTTTTTGTTCCTTTTGTTCTTTTTGTTCCTTCATTTCTGAATTTTTTTCTTTGTCGTTCATAATTTTTAAATAGTTTAAGTTTCGGCTACATATATATTTACGGTTTTAGATTTAAGATTTGCGATTCCGGATTTCAGATGGTAAATCTAAAATCCGGAATTCGAAATCTTACATCTCCAAGTCTTCATTAAAAATTTCGTGCCATGGCAAGCCTTGTTTGTTCAATTGCTCCATGAACGGATCGGGATCAAACTCCTCTACGTTGAAAACGCCGGGTTTCTTCCACAAACCTTTCAAGAACAACAATGCGCCAATAACAGCGGGAACGCCGGTGGTATAACTTACGCCTTGCATTCCGGTTTCTTTATAAGCCTCTTGATGGAGACAATTGTTATAAACATAATAGGTCAATTCTTTTCCTTCCTTATCTAATCCTTGGATACGGCATCCGATGCTTGTTTCTCCCGTATAATTTTCTCCCAGTTCGCCGGGGTTGGGCAGTACCGCTTTCAGAAATTGAATCGGTACAATCTCCATTCCGTTAAACATTACGGGATCGATTCGAGCCATGCCGATGTTTTGGATAACTCGCAAATGAGTGAGATATTCCTGACCGAAAGTCATCCAGAAACGCGCTCTTTTGAGTGTCGGAAAATTCTTCACCAGCGATTCCAATTCCTCGTGGTAAATGACATACGATTCTTTCGGTCCGATATTCGGATAGGTCAACGGTTTATGGATTTCGTGGGGTTTTGTGAGAACCCATTCCCCGTTTTCCCAATATTTCCCTTTCTGAGTGACTTCCCGGATATTGATTTCGGGATTAAAATTGGTGGCAAAAGCCTTTCCGTGATCGCCGGCATTGCAATCGACAATGTCTAAGTATTCCGGGATGCTGAAATGGTGTTTAGCGGCGTAAGCGGTAAAAACGCTTGTCACGCCGGGGTCGAATCCGCAACCGAGGATGGCGGTTAATCCCGCTTCTATGAACCGGTCGTGATATGCCCATTGCCACTGGTATTCGAATTTTGCTTCCTCTTTCGGTTCGTAATTTGCTGTATCGAGATAATTCACGCCGGCTTCCAAACAAGCGTCCATGATGGTGAGATCTTGATAGGGTAGGGCGACATTGATCACCAATTCGGGTTGGAAACGCTTGAATAAGGCGACCAATTCCGACACATGATCGGCATTCACTTGCGCAGTTTCTATTCTCTTATTACCGTAACGAGTTCCGATAGCATCGGCGATAGTATCGCATTTCGATCGGGTGCGGCTTGCCAGAAGTACATCCGTAAAAAAGGAAGAATTTTGAGCCGCTTTGTGCGCCACAACGGTTCCGACTCCGCCGGCTCCGATGATGATTACTCTTGCCATAGTTTTTCTTTATTAAACTACAAAGATAGTGATTTTATTGTATGAATTATGGATTGTTAATTTAAATTATGAATTATGAATGATGAATGATGAACCGGGATACCGGCTCGATGAAGTTCGGTAAGGTTTATGAAAATAAAGTAGCAAGAAAATTTTGCATTTAGGATTGAAACAGCTATCTTTGATGCTTATTCTAATCATAAAAACATAAAAAGCTGTTAACAAATAATTTTATCATGAAAAAAGAACAAAGAACTATAACCCGAAGGGATTTTTTGAGTTTATCTGCTTTAGGGTTAGCAAGTTTAACTATTCTACCGACTTGGGCAATCAACGGCGTTCGCGTTGCGCCGAGCGATCGGGTGGTATTGGGCTCTATCGGTTTAGGCAGACAAGGCATTTCGGATTTCCAAAGTGCTTCCAATTGTCCGGGTGTTCAGATAGCTGCGGGAAGTGATGTTGACTCAATGAAAAGAGACCGTTTCTGCAAATTGGTTTCCGAGTGGCAAAAATCAGCTAACGTAAGCGGACATTGCCAAACATACGAATTTTATGAAGACTTGCTTGAACGGAAAGACATCGATGCCGTATTTATTGCCACCCCCGACCATTGGCATGCATTGACTACGATTCATGCCTGTGAATCCAAAAAAGATGTATATTGTCAGAAACCGCTTTCTTATACGATTGCTGAAAGTCTGGCGATGGTGAAAGCGGTGCGCGGCAACCATCGCGTTTTACAGGTGGGAAGCCAACAACGTTCGGATAGAGAGTTTCAAAAAGCCATCGCGATGGTTCGGGGCGGCGCGATCGGACATATCGATAAAGTGTATGTTCGCATCGGGGATCCTCCCGTTCCTTTCAATTTACCGGAAGTTCCGATACCCGACAATTTGAATTTCAACAAGTGGCTGGGTCCGTTGAATGATCCGAAAATACATTATCATCCCGATATTTGTCCGCCCCTTTCCTTACCCGATATGAAAGAAACGGGCGATTGGGGCGCATGGCGGTATTACAGGGAAACCGGAAACGGGTTTACCGGCGACTGGGGCGCTCACATGTTCGACATTGCTCAAGCCGCATTGGGTATGGATGGATCGGGTCCGGTGGAATTTATTCCCAAAGGCTATAATGGAACAATATACAGCACAATGAAGTATGCCAACGGTATCGTAATGACCGAACAGCCTTTTCGCGACGATAAGCCCGATGACAAAGGCGTATGTTTTATCGGCGATAAAGGATGGATAAGAGTTGCCCGCGGATTTATCGATTGTTCAAATCCTTCTCTTTTGGAAAAATCAGAAACCGATGTTCAGGCAGGCATCTATGAAAAGAGCGCCGGTCATGCGCAGAATTTCATCGATTGTGTTCGTTCGCGTCAAAATCCGATTGCTCCGGTAGAAGTAGGTTGCAGCACCAATATTTTATGCTGCTTAGTGAATATTGCTCACGAACTGCAACGTCCGGTAAAATGGGATCCGGCTACCGTAAGTTTTGTGGATGATAAAGAAGCGGAATCCCATCGGTTGTATTGGTATCAATACAGGAATCCTTATGAATTAGGAATTAAGAATTAGGAATTAGGAATTAAGAATTAGGAATTAAGAATTATGAATTATGAAATATAAGTTTTTTGGAACAGGTATAGTTTCGGGAGTGATCATGGCTTTTTTATTATCGGCTTGCACGCGTTCTCAAGGGGTTTCTCAGGTATCTGAAGGGATAGAAGCGCTGAAAGGGAAAAAAATTTTGTATGTGTATGGAGGATGGGAAGGTCACCAGCCCAAAGAATGTCGCGATATTTTTGTCCCGTGGATGGAAGCAGCCGGGGCAGAAGTTTTTGTATCTGACAGTCTGGGTTGTTATAAAGACTCGATTCTGATGCAAAAGATCGATTTGATTATTCAAGCATGGACGCAAGGAACCATTGAGCCGGAAGAAGAAAAAGGACTTCTGGAAGCCGTAAAACGAGGAGTCGGTCTTGCCGGCTGGCACGGGGGTATCGGCGACTCGTTTCGAACGAATGTCGAATTTCAGTTTATGGTAGGCGGACAATGGGTAGCTCATCCGGGAGGAGTTATCCCCTATACAGTTAATATTACCGATAAAAATGATCCGGTTACCCGAGGCTTGAACGATTTCAGGATGGAATCGGAACAATATTATATGCATGTCGATCCGAATGTTCAGGTGTTGGCTACTACGACATTCAGCGGAGAACACGCCTATTGGATCAAGGGCGCTGTCGTGCCGGTGGTTTGGAAGAAAATGTACGGAAAAGGGCGGGTTTTTTACTCCTCATTAGGGCATGTGGCAAAAGACTTCGATGTTCCTGAAGCATTGGAAATCATGAAGCGGGGAATTTGTTGGGCGGCAATGAGTCGATAGTAAGATTTCAGTCAATTGGCTTCCCGGTAAAACATTTGAAAAACTTTGCCGGTTTTGTAAAAGCAGGGAACCGGGAATGCCGCCATACTGCCAAATTGTCCATTACACTAAAAACATATTGGTAGTGTTTAAAAGAAATCGTTTTTCGTTGTACAAAATATTCCCCTTTTTTCCTTAGAAAGCCAAAAATCCGATTGTGTCCATGCTCTTCAAAAGAGATGGTATCGTAGTTTTTTGCAATCCAATTCAAAACCTCGTCATCGAGTTTAGAATAATCAATCGCCATTGCACCTTGCCGATAAGCTCTTAAATTTCTTATGGCGTAGGCGTCGGGATAGAAATTCAACACATAATTTCCATACGTTTCAAACTCGCTGAATCCGGCATATTTAATATCCTCTTTTTTAATTGCGTGCAAAATCTTTTCAAAAAAGGAAGTACCCGGCAATTGATCATTTATTTCTATGTCGCGAATTAACTCAATCATAAAATTTCGATTAATCATCATGTGTTCTACAATAAACGATATTTCGGTTAACTTTTTTACTTTCCCGCTAAATAATGTCTCCAAAGTATCGAAATAAGGTTGATGGATATGATGATGGGTAGAAAATAAGCATTTCTCTTTTCCGTTGTCATTTTGCCAAAACCGAATATCATTTAAAGATATTGTATCTGAATCCCATATCAGATAATAATCGTGAGCACAGCGATAAGCATAAGCCATTTTCAAAAATTGTTGAAAGTACCAATTACTTCGTTCATCAGATCCTGTTATTTCAAATATCATCCGTTTCATATTATCGATGGTTAAATTTTCCATTAACAGATTCTCATCACAAAATTCAACTTCCGGTAATTTTTGAATCAGATTTTGAACCTGTTTGCCGGCAATAACCACTATTTTTTGAGGATGAGTATTTTCCCGGATTTTTTGGATACATAACTCTAAATTAGTTGCATCTTTTGGGGCAACAGGAAGTATTACATCAAAAATTTGCTTTTCCATTTCAAAAATATTGTTGGTTTTCCTTACAAAGATAATATTAATGTTATAAAATATCAAAAAACAAAAAAAAGTTTGGATTCTTATTTGTAATTTGCCTTTTATAAATTAACTTTGCAAACATTAATTATATCTAAACCAAATCTAAAAAAAATAATGAATTTTTTCCTTTTTATACCATTGTTTCTCTCAGTTTGCAAAGACGGTCTAAAAAAAATAACTTAACACTGAATTAAAAAAAGATGGATATAATAGTATCAGATAAATTTGTACAAAACCCTTTGGTGTCAGTTGTAATTCCTTCTTATAATCGAGCCGATACAGTTTCGCAAACCATCGACTCAATTTTAAATCAACAATGCGATTTTGATTTCGAAATAATCATTGGCGATGATTGCAGCAAGGATAATGCGCGAGAAATCTTGTCGGCTTACCAAATTCGATATCCCGAAAAAATAAAACTGCTGTTTTATGATGAAAATATGGGTTTAGGGGCAAATTGGGCAACTTGCATCAAACAATGCCGAGGAAAATATATTGCCAATTGCGATAATGACGACTATTGGCATCATCCTCAAAAATTGCAATTACAAGTGGATTTTTTGGAGCAAAATCCGCAATACGGCGTTTGCCATACGGATTTCAGGAGGCATAACCGCATGACAGGCAAAATAAAAGAATATACCTACGGATTAAATTTCCAAAAAAAGGGGAAGATAGAAACATTACAGCAATCGATATTAAAGAGTAAGAACAGATGGTGTAATGCATCTATGATGTATCGGAAAAGCAAATTGTTACAGTACGTCAACATGGACGACTTTATCAAATACCGGTTTTCTTTGCAAGATTGGCCCGCGTGGTTACTTCTTGCACCCTTTGTGGAATTTGGCGGTTTACATATTTCAACAGCAACTTTTGGTATGGAAACCGATTCGATAACCCGTCCAAGGAGCATTGAAGAATTGATTAACCGTTGGCAAAAGCAAAAAGAATGCTACAAATACGTAAGCACGAAACTCCCCCAAGATTATCCATTCAACGAAAAAGAATATGATTATCATATAGATGTAGCTTGTATGGATTACGGATATGAAAATGTGGAATACCACACTGCGAAAAAATATGCTTTATTATTTTCGCGAAATACATTAAGGGTTCGTTGTGCAAAAAACCCGCTGTTGTTTTATCCGTATGCCATTGTTGGAAGATTGAGAAGCAAATTTTTTTGATAACCGGTGGGCGAAAATGACACCGGCACCGAATATGCTTTTTCGGGATCGACCGATCCAAAAAGTTGGATCGACCGATCCCGAAAATTGGATCGACCGATCCCGAAAATTGGATCGACCGATACACTAACATTATAGTCGGGGTGTTTTGTTGTAACAGTCGGGCTGTTTTGTCGTTATAGTCGGGCTGTTTTGTCGTTATAGTCGGGCTGTTTTGTCATTGTAGTCGGGCTGTTTTTTTTCACAATGTACTGCGGATGTATTTTTTAAAGTTTTCTCATAGCACCATAAACTTTTTCTTTACCAAAAAACAGTAAAATTCCTTTTTTCATTTGTAATTTGCCATTTTAAATAGTAATTTTGCCACTAATAACCTGAGTTCGGGATAAGGAATTTTATAATGTTTTGATATTCGATTTGAAAATTCGCCGTAGGCGATTCATATCAATAGAAAATGAATCAATACCCGCTTCAATTGTCCGTCAGGACATTCACGGTGTATGTCCTACGGACAAAAGTGGTTGGATTGAATCTTATTCTATTGATATGAAAGCCCTAACAGGCTATCGCTTATCCCGAACTCAGGTTAATAATTTTTTTTTAACCCGAATATGAAAAGAAAATTAAAACTTTTAACGGAATTTTTATTTTACTGTCTATTAAATCCTACTTTTTCTTGGCATCCACGCGAAGGCGTGACCTCATTAAGAGGAAAAATGAATATTTATTTTTTCTTGCACAAAACATTGAAAAAGAAATATCAATCGGAGTTACAGTTTATTCGTAAAACAACGAGCCAAGATCATATATACTCTATCATTTTTCCTTATCCTTTTATTGAGACTATAAAAAAAGAAAGTATTCAAGTTTTGTTTGATAAACATAAAAATTTATTCTTCGTAATTCACGAAGGCAAACGTTTGTATTTCAAACGAGAACTAAATACGGAAAATAAAGTTCGGAATACCTATTATTGTGCGTACATAGAACAGCATAAAGAATCGCCGCATTGTTACTTTACCGATCGGTTCAATATTGCAAATTCCGCTGCATCCTGACCCCCTATTCCGGACGAAGCTGACCCCCTATTCCGGCGATACTGACCCCCTACATGGTTAATTTTTGATAAATATCGGATTAGCAAATAGATTGCGG
>Ga0123354_10000097_pt1 | contig 64681 bp, 41 predicted proteins | sample TergutLab28metaG_2_FD_97872 | JGI IMG/M metagenome (GOLD analysis project Ga0123354, IMG submission 97872) | Labiotermes labralis P4 segment gut microbial communities from Petit-Saut dam, French Guiana - Lab288 P4 | ecosystem: Host-associated > Arthropoda: Insects > Digestive system > Gut ... | reverse complement strand
CTGGTTTAAATAATATGTAAATGTATCCGTCGATAACGCGTTCGCCACCGGCGACGGGTAATTCGCCACTACTTCACCCAAATCACTGAACGTCGTCGCGTATGCTCGGTCCTCTTTCGTCCTGCCTAACAAGTTACGCTCTTCCTGCCGGTTACGGATTTGTGATAATATCTCAAACGCCTCAGTCGCCCGGCTCCGCTCTACCGACTTCTGGTACATCGGTATCGCGATTGCCGCTAATATACCTATCACTAATACTACTACTAACATCTCTAACAACGTAAAGCCTTTCTTTTTATTAATCATGGGTGTCCCAAAATACATAATATAAGGTGCGCGTATATAAATATATTATATACGCTATATTCGGTAATCCATAATAACTAAAAAGGCTATGTTTTTTTACGTCTGAAACGATTCCACTTAGGATTTGACAGAAGTTTGCAAAAAGGAAGGATTTTTATGAGTCGTTATTAAATTTTCTTCCCTTTTAAGGGAAGTACCCGCGAAGCGGGGGAAGGGTTTTTATACAGTACCGATTGACAAAAGCTTGTCCCCAGGTTTAAAACCCCTCCCCGCCTGCGGCGGTACTCCCCTTATAAGGAGAGAAAAAATCTATTTGTCTTTGAACTGCGCGTTGTAGAGAATGTTGTAGGGGCCGCCGGCGTTTTTCAGAAGCTCTTCATGCGTGCCGGATTCTACTATGCGGCCTTCGTTGATTACTACTATTTTGTCCGCGTTTTGGACGGTGCTCAGGCGGTGGGCTATTACAAAAACCGTCCGGTTTTTCATCAGATTGTCTATGGCTTTCTGCACAATGGCTTCGGATTTATTGTCCAGCGCGCTGGTGGCCTCGTCCAAAATTATGACGGGCGCGTTACGCACAAACGCGCGCGCGATGGCCACGCGCTGCTTCTGCCCGCCGCTTAAAGTTGTGCCGCGCTCGCCGATAAACGTGTCCAGCCCGTCTGGCAGACCTGCTATAAAATCAGACAGGTGCGCGTTTTGTACGGCGGAGAGGACTTCCTCCTCCTTTGCGTCCAACTTCCCAAGCAAAATATTTTCCCTGATTGTGCCGGAAAATAAAAAATTGTCCTGAAACACGACGGCCATTTGCGAGCGCAGGGATTTGAGTGAAATATCTTTAACGTTAACGCCGTCAACCAGCACCGCGCCGCGCTGCACGTCGTAAAAACGCGGGATAAGATTAACCAGCGTGCTCTTGCCGCCGCCGGAATTGCCGACGAACGCTACCGTCTGTCCGACGGGAACCGTCAGATTTATATCTTTAAGCACGGGTTTGCCGGGGACATATTCAAAAGTAACGTCTTCAAACTTTATATTTCTTTTGATTGTGGAAATTGTTTTGGCGTTTTTAGCGTCGGTAATGCCGGAGGACAGGCCGAAAATTTCAAAAATTCTGTCAATGGCCAGAAACGCTTTTTCTATGTCGACTATATTATTGCCGACGGTTTTGATGGGCGTGTAAAGCATAAACATGGCGGCTAAAAATGAAACGAAATTACCCCTCGTTATATACCCGTGCATAATAAGGTAACTGCTGTAAGTGATGACGCCCGCTATGCCAACCGCCAGCACGACGTACATCAGCGGCGTAAGCCAATTTGTGTACTGCACCATTTTGACGGAGAGGTTAAAAGTGTCGTCCATAATTTTGTCATACTTTTTATTTTCGTAATGCTGCAAATTATAGGCGGCTATAATTTTGTTGCCGGCGAAAGTTTCGTTGTTCGCGGTAACCGCGCTGGCGTTTACAACGACGGATTTGCCCACCACGCCTTTCATTCTCTTTCTGACGTAACGTATCGGCGCAAAAGCTATCAGCAGCGCCGCGACGGCGATTAAAGCAAGCTGCCAGGAGTTGTAAAAAAGCACGCCCACCAAAGCTATCGAAGAAAATACTTTTGATATAAACATGCGGAGGTTTGTAATCAGCGTGTTGCTCGCCGTAAAAGCGTCCGTGCAAAACCGCTGCACGACATGACCGGACGTGGTTTTATCAAAATATCCCGGCTCCAGCGTGAGCAGTTTTTTATACAAATCGCGCCCGATATTAGTGGAAATTTTGGAGCCCAGCCACGTGTTTAAATAAGAAGAAGTGTAAATCAAAACGCCCTGCACGACGGTAAACGCTATGACGGCCAGCGGTATTTTATATATATAGGTGGAGTTGAGGTCAAAGAGAACGTTATCCGTGTAAGGCTTCAGAAACATCGCGATAACCGCGTCCAGCGCGCCGACGGGAATGGCAATCAAGAGCGCCAGCGCCGCGCGGAACCAGAAAGGTTTGGCGTAAGGCCATATGCGGCGGTAAGCGGTAACAAAATTATTTTTGGTAAGCGCGCCGGAAAGTTTTTCTTTAGCCATTTAAATATTATAGTAAAATATTTTTATGTTACTGGAAGATTTGGCCGGCAAAGAATTTTTTACCATCGGCGACATCAAGCGGCTCTGCGGCGTGCCGGAGTATTCCGTGCGCTACTGGGAGGCCGAGTTCGGCCTTATAAAACCCGTCCGCAAAGCAAGCGGCCACCGGCGTTACACGCGCGCGGACGTGGACACCATTTTAAAAATAAAAGATTTAATTTACCGTCAGAAAATGACGCTGGAAGGCGCAAAAAAAATCCTTCTCGGCCGCGCGAAAGAAGCCGGCGCGAAACCCGCCGCCGACGCAAAACTTCTGACGGAAATTTACGAAACTCTTTCGCAAATCTTAAAAGAATGATAAAATAGATAAATGTAAAATACGGGGCGTAGCGCAGTTGGTAGCGCGCACGGTTCGGGACCGTGAGGCCGCTGGTTCGAATCCAGTCGCCCCGACCATTTTTCGGCGATGCCAAAAAGTAAAAATAATTTTTCGGGGAGTGGCTCAGTGGTAGAGCGCTCGCTTGGGGTGCGAGAGACCGCGGGTTCAATTCCCGCTTCCCCGACCATTTTTTAAGCGGAGGTTCAAATGCGAGCCTCCGCTTTTTATATGATTATTTTTTATTGACTTCTTATAAAAAATTTCTATAATTAAGTATATACTTTTAATTAAGAGGGTTCCATGAATAAAAAAAATAAAGGCTTCACCCTTCTGGAAATGCTGGTGGTGGTATTCATTATAGGAATACTGGCCGCCATCGCCATACCGTCGTACAGAAAGTCGGTTGAAAAAAGCAAAGCCACGGAAACTTTTGAAATTCTGGCCAACATAAGAAACCGGCAGGAAGAACTGAAACATCTCGCCATAGGCAAAAACAGAGACTACACCACAAGCTTCAGCGACCTGGGCGAAGTTATCGCCGGAGTTCCCGCTCCGACAAACAACACGAACACGATTTCAACAAAATATTTTGATTATACTCTTTACGGGAATGGTCAGCCGTCCAGCGATACTAACTTGTATTACGCAGCCGCCGTCAGAAAAAGCGAAGGCGGTAAAGCTCCCCCCTATTTTTACACAATAAAACTGACGGGGAATTATATGGACTCCGCTACTTGCTGCATAGGCGACGACTGCAGCCTGGTAGCCGGTCTTGTCAAAAGCTGCCCGTGCCCGGACAGTTACGAGACGTCCAACGGCTGGTGCGCGCCGTCAAGTAAAAGCACCTGTGACCCTTTCAAAGGAGACACTTATAAATGCTGCGTAAACGGCGGAGCGGCGGGCGGCAGATGGTGGAACTCTTCCACTAACACTTGTGACTGTATACCGGGTTATGTGCCCGGCGGTAACGGATGCGTCAGCGCCTGCCCGGACGGAATGGGTTTGGACAGCAACGGTATCTGCGAGTATATATGCGGCGGCAAATTACAGCCTTGTCCGTGCGGACAACAGATGGTCAACGGCGCATGCGTGGATATCGGCGGCGGTGGCGGCGGTTGCCAGGCCGGACAGTTTTCATGTAACGGTACATGCCAAGCTTGCCCGTGCGACCAGACTTTGGTTAACGGTAAATGTATGTATATATGCAATGGCACGCCCCAGCCGTGTCCTTGCGACCAGGTTTTGGACAGTAATGGAAATTGCGTGCCCGGCGGCGGTGGCGGCGGAGGCAACTGCCAGACCGGCGAGTTTTACTGCAGCGGCGTATGCCAAACCTGCCCATGCGGACAGGTTTTGGACAGCACCGGTAACTGCGTACCCGGCGGCAGCGGCGGCTGTCAGCCCGGCGAGACTCTATGTAACGGCACATGCCAGCCTTGCCCGTGCGACCAGACTTTAGTCAACGGTACTTGCGTGCCCGGCGGCAACGGCTGCCCGCCGGATAAGCCCGTCCTGTCTAACGGTTACTGCTGTCCGACGGATAGTCCGAATTATACAAACGGAGTATGCTGCCCGGACGGATATTTCGGACAGAATAATACATGCGTTCAGGGCGGCGGGAATGGCAACGGCGCGACGTGCGAAAAATATAAGAGTGATACTGAAACATATAATTGTTGCTTATACGGTGCTGATTCGTACGGCAGAACATGGGACGCCAACGCCGGCGCCTGCGTGTGCCCGGACGGTACAGTCTTTAACGGCAGCGCATGCGCCAATGGCTGCAGCGGGACTGACCATATTGTGAACGGCAACTGCTGCTCTCAGGACTTGAATTATTATTGGGGAACTCCGCCCGCGTGCCAGTTCTGCCCTGAGGATAAGCCTGTACAGCAGGGTACGGTCTGCTGCGCGCAAGGCCAAATTCTCTGCGGCGACCAGTGTATAACAGCCACCGTCTGCCCTGCGGCAACCTGCGAAACGGCATTTGCCGGCCAGTCGGATATAATAGCCCAGTGCAAATGTTTAGGCAGTTCGTCTCCTAGCATAAAACCCGCGTACGGCGGGCCGCCGTTTATAACGATGGATTTTGCGAACGCCGGCTGCTGCAAGTATATAACTCCTAATGATCCAAAGGACCCCGCATTGCAGGGAACTGTGTGCGAGGCGTGTGCTTCATATGTAGACAGCTATAAGCCGCTTCCTTTGCAATAAAGGCTTAAAACTTTAACCCCGCCCCGGCGCCAAACGCCGGGGCGGGGTTTTTAACGGTATATTAAAACCGCCGCCGCGTGATTTACGCGGCGGCGGTTTTAATTTAGATTGATTATTTATTATCCGTCGTTTTCATCTTTTCCAGGTCTTCTATAAGGCTCATCAGCGTAGGCTGCAGTTTTTTTACATACTCTTCTTCAAACGCGTTAAGGCGCGTTTCAAGTTTGGCTATTGCTTTTAACATCTCCGTCGTGCGGTTTTCGCTTACCAGCCGCAGTTCTTCATTGCGGTAATGGGCTTCTTTCAACTTTTCTTTTATATCTTCAATCTCTAAAGACATTGAGCCGTAAGGCCCGCCCAGACTCGCGCGCCTGATGGTGGCCGCGACGCCGGCCGGCGTTTTTTCCGCGCCCGGCGCGGGCGCGGCGGAAGGCTGCGCCGTCTCAAAACTGCCTTCGTCGGCCGCGGCCTCGCGGTATTTGGCGGTAAAATAAAAAAGCAAAACAAAAGTAACCACAAACCCGCAAGCCGCTAAAATAAAATTAAGACTCATGATTAATACTCCGTCCTACTAATTTTTTTATCTGATAGAAATCAGCGTCAGCCCCAGACTTACATTGGCCAGACTGTCATAATACGTCAGCGCGTACGGCAGGGAGCCGTCAAAATACGGCTGGTACTGCCCAAAACCCATGCTTATCGCGCCGCCCTGCATTTTGGACGGATAGGCCGCGTTCTCGTCGTAAGTATAAGTAAAAGTAGAATCCCCCACTTTACGCTTTACCGCCAGCGTGCCGTCTTTATTAAAATGCGCTTTCTTAATGTCGCCGGCTGGTCTCAGCAGCGCGAAAATAAATTTTTCAAACCTGTTTTTTATAAGGCCGGTATTAATGTCCGGCAAAACATAATCATAAGTAACGCCGTCGTCGTCCATAACGCCGTCCACCAGTTTCGCGCCCAGCGGACCCATTATTTTAATACTGTAAACTGAGTTATCCGTCTTTTTAACTATCAGCACGCCTTGCAGCGGCATATCCCGTATGACGGAATCAACCTTAAACGCGGCCGCCGTCTCGCCGTTAGCAAAATAAGAAGGCACGGCGCGGTCTTTTGTTATCGCGCCGCCGTTTTTGGTGCCCATGCTGGAACACGCGCTCATAACCAGCGCGGCAAAAGCCAAAACCAGAATTTTCTTAAACATAGAACCTTTCATATATACTATTATTATATATATGCAAAATCTGCTTGTCTATCTTTTTTGCGCTTTAAGCGCGTTTTTAATTACTTCAATTTCCGTCCCTCTCGTCATAACCGCGCTGGGCGGCAGGTTTGCGGACGTTCCTTCCGGCCTGAAAACCCACTCGGGCGCCGTGCCGCTGGCGGGCGGGCCGGCGATTATGGCCGGCATATTTTTAAGCCTGCTGATAGTGCGCTTTACAATATCTTTCCCGACGGGCACGCTGCACAGCCTGCGCGGCGTTCTGGCCGGCGGCCTTATAATTTTCGCGGCCGGCCTTGCGGACGATATCAAAAAACCGGACGGCATAAGCGCGCTGACAAAGTTTGCCGCGCAGACGGCCGCTGCCATTGCTCTGATTTTCTACGGCATAAAAATAAATTTCATCGGAAATAATATTTTGTCTTACATAGTTACCGTGCTGTGGGTGATAGGATTGACGAACTCTTTTAACCTGCTTGATATTGCGGACCTGCTGGCCGTAAGCCAGGCGTGCTGCGCGGCTTTATTTTTCATAATCATAGCGCTGCCGTCGGAGCAGATTTACGTCAATTTTACGGCGGCGGCGCTGCTCGGCGCGGGCGTAGGTTTCGCGCCGTATAACATCAGCAAACGCTGCAAAAGTTTTATGGGCGACAGCGGCAGCATGCTGCTGGGTTTCACGCTGGCCGCGGTGTCCATGGGCGCTCAGTACTCTTTTAAAAACCCGGCGGCCGTGCTCGCGCCGCTTTTGATTTTAGCAGTTCCTTTGTGGGATACTGCGTTTGTGGTTATCGCAAGAATTTTACAGCGTAAAAATCCGTTCAAAGGTTCGCCTGACCATGCCGTTATACGTCTGCAAAAATACGGCGTCAGCTCAAATACCGTCGTGCTCATGCTGTTGGCGGCGTCAATAATTTACGGCGCGCTGGCGCTTTTTGTCATACATTTAAATCCGTTTTGGACGTCGGTAATTTTTACTCTGACGCTCCTTGACGCGCTGGCCTGCGGAATTTATATTTACCGGCTGAAAATATGAAAGTAAAAAATTTAATCATAGGCGCCGGCGTGACGGGCTTAAGCGCGGCTTACCACCTGCAAAAACTTGGCAAAAAAGATTTTGCCGTGCTGGAACGCGCGGCGGGACCGGGCGGATTATGCGCGTCCGTCGCGTATAAAAATTTTTGTTTTGACTATGGCGGCCACATCGTACATACGCGCAACTCTTACACGCGCGAACTGCTTAAAAAACTGCTTGGCAAAAACGCGGCCATCGCCAAAAGAAAAGCGTGGGTTTATCTACAGGATACTTTTGTTCCATTTCCTTTCCAGGCCAATCTTGCTTACTTAAAACCTGAGATTGTGGAAGAGTGCGTGACCGCCCTCGTCGCCGCGAAAAAACGCGGAAAAAAGAATTTTGAAAATTTCGCTGATTACGCCTTGTCATCGTACGGAGAAGGAATTTATAAATATTTCATGCGCCCTTATAATGAAAAACTGTGGCGCGTCAAAGTTGAGGATTTAAGCTGCGCCTGGTGCGCTGATTTTGTGCCGCAGACTGATATGGAAGATATAGTAAAAGGCGCGTATTTTAAGACGCGCGCCAGTTACGGCTACAACGCGCATTTTATTTATCCTAAGACGGGCGGCATAGGCGCGTTAACGCGCGCGCTGGCCGCGGAAACGGAAAATATTTTTTATGACACCGAAGTAAAAAAAATTGATACAGTCAAAAAAACCGCGTTTACAAACAACGGGATTTTTGAGTATGAAAATTTAATAAACACTTCACCGCTGAAAACTTTTGTGGCGGCCTGCGCCGGCCTTGAAAAAAATATTTACGCGCTGGCGCAAAAACTTAAAAATAATAAAGTTTACGTCTTAAACCTCGGTATAAACCGCGCGGTTGAAAATATAAGCTGGGTATATTTTCCCGAAGCTCAATTTAAATTCTACCGCGCCGGCGTGCAGAGCAGTTTTTCCCCCGCCGTAGCGCCGGAAGGCTGCGGCGCGCTGTATATAGAAATTTCCGCCGCCGCCAATTCCAAAAAACCAAATTTTAACAAGCTGCAAAAAGAAATTATAACCGCGCTGAAAGACGCTCGCATCTTAAAACAAGAAGATAAAATTCTGGCCGCGCTTTGGCTGGGAATTAACCCGGCTTACGTCACTTACGACGCGGCGCGGGAAACCGTGGTCCCGCAAATCATTGCCGCGCTTAAAGAAAAAAATATTTACTGCGCCGGCCGTTACGGCGCGTGGGAATATTCTTTTATAGAAAAAAACATTTTAGACGCCAAATGCCTGGCGCAAAAATTGTAAAATAAATATGTCAACGGAGTTTTTGTGAAAATACTGTTTTACGGCGGAAGTTTTGATCCTGCGCATAAAGGCCACGCGGCCCTTCTTGCCGCCGCCGCGCGGGAAATCAAGCCTGACGCGGTTCACGTAATTCCCGCCTATCACTCCCCTTTTAAAGAACGTTCCAACACGCCTTTTACGCTGCGCATGGAAATGGCGAAAAACGCTTTTAAAAATATTCCCGCCCGTATTATTTTTGACAATTTTGAATATAAACGCCGGAAAAAAACTTACGCTTTTGAAATAATAGAGTATTTGCAGAAGATTTATGACAAGCCCAAACTCTATATGCTTGTCGGCACGGACGCTCTTAATGAAATTCCGTCGTGGAAGCGGCCGGATTTTATTTTTAAAAATGCGACCGTCGTCGCGGGGAAGCGCGCCGGGCTGGCTGCAAAAGAAAAGCTAGCATTCAAATACCGCGCGCTGAAAGCGCGCCTGCCGAAAATTTCTTCTTCACAAATCCGCCTTGAAATTCTGGTCAACGGCGAAGCGGGCAAAAACGCCGGCCCGTCGGCGGAAATTATTAATAAATACAGGCTCTATTTTCTTAACCTGCACGACTGGCTTAAAGAAAATTTGAAGGAAAACCGTTATCTTCATACGCGTTCCGTCTCCGCTCTGGCCGCGCAGCTGGCGCTTATTAATGACGTTTACCCGGAACGCGCCGCGCTTTCCGCGCTTTTACACGACACCGGCAAATCTCTGACGGATAAAGGACTTCTGGCATACGCCAAAAAATATAAAATCAAACCGCCGTTTTATGACTTAATCCGCCGCCATGCGCCGGATTTGCTGCATTCTTACGTGTCGTCGCACATAGCGCGGACGGAGTTCGGCATAACGGACGAACTTATTTTAAACGCGGTGGAACGCCACACCCTCGGTTCCGCCGGCATGACGGAATACGACAAAGTTTTATACGTCGCGGACATAGCCTCCAAAGACCGCAAATACAAAGGCGCGTTTACGCTGCGCGACCTTGCTTTAAAAGATTTGGACCGCGCCGCCGTTATCGCGGCCGGCATGAAAATTATTTTTACTATTAACGAAGGCAAATGGCTTTGCCCGCAGGGAAATATCACATGGAATCATCTTTTAAAAAAATAATCAACGCGCTGATTTTATTTGTTTTCCTGCTGGTTTTGGCGGGCGCGTTTATTGTGCAGCAGAGAAATTATATAACGCATTTATACATAGGCAAAACCGCGGAGCCGCTTAATATCGTGTTTTTGAGCGAACCTGCTCTAATAATGACTTATACGCCCGGGACAAAATTTATAAATATCACAAACGCCTACCTGCCGCCGCCAAAAAAAACTAAAAATCCTCCGCCGGAATTAACGCCGCAGGAGAAAGCGTTAAAACTGCTGGGAACAAAAAACATAGCGCCGAGGCACTTCAAATATTTCGTGCCGGAAACGGAGTCTGACGCTTTTTGGTCTGATTTCAAAACCACTATGTCTTCGTGGCGCTACAATCCGCTGCTGGGCGTAAAATACGTTTACGATTACGCCAAAGCTTACGCGCGGCACAGGACGAATATAGCGCCGTATGAATTTGTGCTTCTGACTTTAGGTTCTCTTAATCTGGAAATGACGGATTTTACCGTCACGGTTGATATGCCGCAGCCGAAAAACTCCCGCGCGAAACCGACAGACGATAAGGCGGGCAATTCTCCGCTAACCGTCGAAAACCACCCGCTTATAGTTGAAATTTACAACGCCTCCGGCCGCAAAGGCGCCGCGCTGCAGCTTACGCAGTATTTAAGAAAACTAAATGAGCAGAAATTGTTAAATATCGACGTACTTCAGTATGACACCAATCCTAAAATGGAAGACAATACTAAAATTATAGACAATACCGGCCGCAGCAAAGAGTTAAAACAGTTAAGCCTGGCCCTGGGACTGCGGGACAGCGAACTGTTCAGCGAAAAAAATCCGTCCGCCTTCTGCGACGCGCAAATCATAATAGGCAAAAACTTCAAAATGCCTAAATAAAATGTTAAAGTCTATAAAAGAGGATTTTTATGAATACGAAAGAAACCGTTTTACTGGCCGCCCGGCTGGCCGACGAACAGAAGGCGGAAGACGTTAAAGTCATTGACCTTAAAGGTCTGTCTTCGTTGTGCGATTTCGTCGTTATTGCTACCGTAACATCCCGCCCGCATCTGGAAGCGGTGGAAGATAACGTCAGCCGCGAACTTAAACAGCTGGGCGTTTTCAAAACCAGCCGCGACGGCGGGGAATCAAATTCCTGGCGCGTCTCTGATTACGGCAATTTCATGCTCCATTTAATGACAAACGACGCGCGGGAGTTTTACGCTCTTGAGAAAATTTTTAGTTTCGGCAAAATAATTTCATGGCAGAAGCCCGTAAAAAAGGCCGCGCCTAAAAAGAAAACCGCCGTCAGGAAAACGGCAAAAAAACCGGCGGCAAAAAAGAAAAAATAAGAGGTTCCGTAATAAGGCTAACCCTTTGTATGCAAAGTAATTTTTCGAAAATTTTAATTTTCTTTGCGACGAGCATAGCCGACAGGCGGAGCCTATGTAAGGAGCAAAAAAATTAAAATTTTCCAAAAATTACAAAGCCCGAAGGGTTTGCCGGTTTTTCGGCAAACGTGCAAAGGGTTAGCCTTATTACGGAACCTGATATGCTGGACAAATTAAAAGCGGACATAGAGTTAAAATTAAAAAGCAATGAAAATTTTGCCGGCGCGCTGTTGCCGCCGGTGGAAATCTCGTCTGCTCCGGCGCATACCGGCGCGGATATTTCAATTTCATGGCCGCTGTCCGCCGCAAAAATTTTAAAGAAAAATCCGCTGGAAATAGCAAAAACCGCCGCGAAAATCATACAGGGCGTAAACAGCGTGGCTGACGCGCAGGCCGCGCCGCCGGGTTTTGTAAACATTATTCTGGACGACGGATTTATTTCAAACGCCTCTCTTGACCGCCGCCTTAAAGACAGAAACGCCGGCGTAAGCAAAGAGCGCACGCTTATAGAATTTGTCTCGGCCAACCCGACGGGCCCGCTGCACGTGGCCAGCGGCCGCGGCGCAAGCCTCGGCGACAGTCTGGTAAGGATTTTAAACGCCGTCGGCATAAACTGCGACGCCGAATATTACGTCAACGACGCCGGCAACCAGGCGGAACTTTTGGGCGTGTCGTTAAAAACCCGCGTCGAAGGCAAAGAACCGCCGGAAAACGGTTATCACGGCGATTATCTTATAGATATGGCGGCGGAAATTAAAGACAAGTGCGCCGGCTGGACCGATAAAGAATTTTCTTCCTACGCCATAGAATATTTAATCAAAACTCATCAGGAAGACATGGCGGCGTTTAACGTAAACTTCACGCGCTGGTTCCGAGAGTCGGAACTTTATAAAGAAGATTTGCCGTCTAAAACGCTGGATTTTTTGAAGTCAAGAAATCTGGCTTATGACAAAGATGGCGCCGTCTGGTTTGGCTCCAGTAAAGATACAGACGACAAAGACCGCGTGCTTGTCCGTACCGACGGGCGGCCTACATATTTTCTGGCGGATATCGCTTACCATAAAAATAAATTTGACCGCGGCTATTCGCGGCTGGTTGACATTTTGGGCGCGGACCACCACGGTTACGTGCCGCGCATGAAAGCGGCCATAAAAGCGCTGGACAAAACAGAAGACAGTTTTGTGCCCGTCATCCACCAGCTTGTCCACCTAATCGAAGGCGGCGAAAAAGTAAAAATGTCCAAACGCTCCGGCAAATTTATCACGCTGCGCGGGCTGATTGAAGACGTGGGAAAAGACGCCGCGCGCTTTTTCTTCGCCTCCCGCACCGCGGACGCGCATATGAATTTTGACCTTGATTTGGCAAAAAAGAAAACTGCCGAAAACCCGGTTTTTTACGTGCAGTACGTGCACGCGCGCGCCGCGAAAATAGAAAGAACCGCGCGGGAAAAAAGCCTGACGCAGGCGCAGAATTTAATAGGTTATAAATTCGCGCCGCAGGAACGCGCGCTGCTTGCCAAAATGCTTTGGCTTAAGCCCGTGCTGCAAAACTGCGCCAGAGATTTTTCCCCCCATTATCTGTCGACATACCTCGTCGAGCTTGCAGGTATTTTCCACTCTTTTTATGATAACTGCCGCGTGCTTGACGAAGCGGATTTGGAGACGACGGCCGCGCGTCTGCTCATCTGCCAGCGCGCGAAAGAGAGGATTAAAAAAGGCCTTGAACTGATAGGCGTTTCCGCGCCGGAAGAGATGTAAAATAATTAGTTTTATAATACTCTTAAAAGGACAAATCCGTTTTAGATTTGTCCTTTTAAATTTACTATCCTTTTAATATATTAGACTTTGGGAGAGCCTGATGAAAAGAATCTTGATATTATTTTTTACCTTAATATGCGCGGGCGCGTTATCCGCCCAGACTTTGGCGGACGCGGACGCGGCTTTTAAAAGCGGACGCTTTAACGAAGCGCAGAAAACATATGAGCAACTTTCTTCTTCCGACGATAAAAATACCGCTTATACCGCGCAGTTGAAAACCGTTGACTGCATGCTTGCCGGTTTTAAATATGATACCGCCGCGCAAAAAATTTATTCTTACGCTCTGCCCGAAGACGGTATCTGGCGCGCCCGCTTTTTGCTTTACAGAACTTTTACCGCCGGGCAGATGCTCAACAACTACGGCTTTGCTATGGATACAGACGAAATGGATACGCCGGAGGCTGTGCCTGTTTATGTATCTACCTCGCAAGGAACGAATACGCAGGAGAAAGCCGCTGCAGAACTGACAAAAAAACAGTGGCAGCAAAAACAGGACGACGATTTTACCGCGCTGTGGGCGCTGCGCGAAAAACTTATCAACGCGCCGATTGCTGACGAAACTTTGCTGATTAACACCAAAGACACCGACACGGAACGCATTCCGACTCTGTTTGATTTTACCGTTGTAAAACTGCGCGATTTTATTTTATCAAAACAGCAGAAAGAAGATATATTTTTCCGCGCTTTTGATTTTACCGGGCCTGTGTATTCTTCCAAAAATGCCGGCGTGTGGAATTTGGAAAAACTGGCCGAAATTTATGAAGAAGCATACAATTTAAAAGGCACTGGCAGAGACAGCGCGCGCGGCTTTTGGCGCGTGGAGCGCGTTATGCTGCCGTTTAATTTTGAAGACCAGTTTGAGCCGGCGGATAAAAAAGAGGCGGCAAAACAAGCCGCCGCGCTGCTTTCACAATGGGCCGGCTACGGCGTGAAAAAAGAAGAGAAAAAGGAGGAAGTAAAAGAATCTTTCTTCTCAAAACTCTTTAAAAAAGAACCGGCTAAGGAATCTGTTAAAGAAGAAGATTTTACGCCGTACGCCAAAAGTTTCGCCGCTTTCAACGCCGCAAATCTTTTGAACGACAGTCTGGCAGAATATGAAAGCGCGGTAAATACCGCCTTATATTGCGAAGGGCTGACGGACAAAAATTTTTCCAAACTGTGCGGCAGAACTATAAAAGATATCCGCCGCGAAGTTGTGGACTCCGGCAATTTCCCCGCCGCGCCGAACCCTAACAATATCACGCTTAACGCGCGGCTGCGGAACGTGAATACTCTTTATGGCCGCGTTTACAAAACTTCCGTCGAAGAACTTAAAAGCATGCAAAGATACAGCCGCGACGGGTATTCATATTTAACCTACTTTAACGCCAATGCCGAAAATTTGAAAAAAGTTTTAGCCGAAACGCCGGTGCAGACTTTCAGCCAGAATTTTACTTATGAAAAAAAATACGGTTTTTTGGATAAAGCCGAAATAAAAGTGCCGCCCGTCAACGAACGCGGGCTTTATATCGTGCTGCTGAGCAGTAACCAGAACTTTGATTTTAACGCCGCGCCCGTCTATGGCGCGCCGTTAAATATCACGGATATTATGCTGGCCGTAAGCACGGGCATAGAAGATAACCCGGATAAATATGTTTATGATTTCCAAAATCCGTCGCGCGTTTTCACGCCGGATATTTTTAAATTTTTTGTACTTAACCCCAAAACAGGCGCGCCGGTCCAAGGCGCAAAAATAGATACGTACGTCTATGAAGAGCCGGACAGAACTTTTACGTCGGATAAAGACGGCACGGCGGCGTTTAACCATAATGTCGCCGTCTCAAGAAATAATTCTAATTACATTAATATTTCGCCGCTGGCGGCTTATCAAAATTCTTACGCTTATCTGCAAAATATGCCAAGCTTTTCATATTCAACGCCGGAACCGATAGTTGTTTTTGTAGAAACTGACCGCGCCATTTACCGTCCTGGTCAGGACGCGCAAATTAAAGTTACCGCGCTGGAACGCGTGCCGCGCGGGTTTAAAGTTTATTCGCGTCCTTATCCCGTAAAAATTGAAATACGCAACGCAAATTATAAGACGGTGGCGGCGGAGACTATAAAATTAAACGACTTCGGTTCCGCCGCGTATAAATTTACCGTGCCGCAAACCGGACTGCTGGGCAATTACTCTATCAACGCGACGGTGCAGGACGCGGTTTGGACGGGCAGCGGCTACGCCAATTTTAAGGTTGAAGAATATAAACGGCCGGAATTTGAAGTAACTTTGAAAGACGCTGATGCGCCGTGGTATTATGGCGCCGACGTAAAAGTTGAAGGCGGCGCGAAATATTATTACGGCGGCGGCGCGGCTAACGCTAACGTTGAATATAAAGTTTACAGGGAAGATTATATCCCCTATTTTTTCTGGTGGCTGAGCTGGTACCGCGGCGCGGGCCGCGAGGAAGTGGCTTACGGCAAAACCACGGCAAACTCAGACGGAGATTTTAATTTTACGTTCAAACCCGAATCCGGCGACAACGCCAAGAAAAATAATCTTCCGTCCACATACACCGTCGAGGTCAACGTTTTTGACGCCGGCGGGCGCACTATTAACGCGACGAAAACTTACCGCGCGTCTAAAGATCCTGTCATGTTTAAAATTGATTTGCCAACCGGCTTTGCCGACGCGGGAAAGTATTATAAATTAGACGTGTCCCTGGTTGACATTAACGATAAACCACAGTCTGGCAGCGCGGCGTTTGAACTTTATTCTCTAGAGAATAATTATGACAAAGACGCGGCCACGCTCGAACAGGCTTTTGAGAAGACAAAAGAAATTACGGAAGTTTACAGCGTAACCGTTAATTTTAATAAAGATAAACCGTCCTCCGTCACGATACCGGCGCAGAAAGAAGGTGTTTACAGAATTAAATTAAAACAAAAAGACGGCAACGCGGAGCAAAACGCGCTGCTGATTTTCGCGTCGGAAAATTCAACTCTTGACCTGCCGTCCGTCACTATCCCGGAGCACAGCGCTTATTATCCCGGTGAGACCGCGCGGATTTTGCTGGGCGCCGGCGGCGTTCAGAACACGAAATACGTTCAGGTAAAACAGGATAATTTTGTGCTCCGCTACGACACAATCCGACAGAGCGGCGCGAGTATTTACTCTTTTCCCGTGACGCAGGAACACCGCGGCGGAGTAACAGTAAACTGGTTCGGCGTCAGTGATTATAAAACGTATTCAGGCGGGACTTCCGTCAGCATACCTCATAATGACAAAGAACTTACAGTGGAAATAAAAACGCCGTCTTCCGTTCTGCCCGGTGAAAAAGTCAACTGGACTTTCGGCGTGTCAGATTACCAGAAACGGCCAGTCAACGCCGAGGCCACCGTCAAAATTTATGACCGCTCGCTTGATTATTACAGCAAGCCGGTTAACCCGCTTGCCGTCGGCGCGCTTTACGGCGGAAGCCGGTACGCTTATTATGGCCAAGGCATAGAAAATTCTTTGTTCGACGTTAACTTCAACCAGTTTTTCAAAAATTCCGAAAAGTATGAATATATCTCGGAAACGCCGCTGCCGCATTTTAACGCGGAATATTCTTACAGATATTTTGGTATGGGCAGAGGATTAAGAAGCGCAATGTACGCCGAGGCCGACATGGTTATGGAAGCTCGAAGCGCGCCAAATGCCGCGGGGGCCGCGCCGATGATGAATAAAGCTGCTACACTGTCCGCCGCCGGAGACATGAAACAAGAAGCAGCAGCGGACAAAAGCGCGCAGATGGAAGCCGCCGCGGGCGGCGTTGAAGCCAGGACAGATATGTCTGAAACGGCCTACTTTGCTCCGCAGTCCAAAGTGATTAACGGCAAAGGTTCCATAGCTTTAACCATGCCGCAGCGTTTAACGTCGTGGAACATAATAATAAACGCCATCACCAAAGACGCGCTGCTCGGCACGACAACCATCCAGACTGCGACGAAAAAAGACCTTATGATACGCCTTGAAATCCCGCGCTTTCTGCGCGAGGGCGACAAAGCGCAGCTTAAAGGAATTATCAGCAATGAAACGGACCGCGATATGACGGTAAACTCCGTGCTCCTCGTCAAAGAAAACGGTAAAAATGCTTATGATATTTTAAATTTTACCGACACGCGGGCGACGACTTTAGTGAAAGCAAAATCTCAGGCGACCGTCACATGGGACGCGAAAGTTGAAAGCGGCGTGCGCGTTTTAACGCTTTCCGCCATAGCCCGCGCGGGCCAGTTATCCGACGGGGAAGTTAAAGAAATACCGATACTGCCAAGCCGCGAGCGTCTGGTGGACAGCAAAGTCGCCGCGCTTAAAGAGGGTTCCAACATAATTGAAATCGCGGACCTTAAAAAGCCGGACGATACGCGTATTTTCGACGTAATGCAGCTGCAAATTGACGTTAATTTAATACTGCCGGTCTTTAACAGCCTGCCCATGCTCGTCGAATATCCGTTTGAAAATTTATTTTCGCTGACAAGCAAATATGTGCCGCTCGCGATAGTAAATAATTTTTACCAGAAATATCCGGAGTTGAGAAAAGCCGTAGCGCAGCTGCCTAAACGCGATACCGTAACTCCGCCGTGGCAGGCCGACAATCCCGTCCGCCAGACGGTGCTTTCCGAAACGCCGTGGCTTTACGAGGCCGAAGGCCGCAAAGTTGATTACGGAAAAATAGTGGATATGTTTGACGCTAAAAATGTGGCCGAGCTGGCAAAAAAGACTGAAGACAGGCTGGCCTGTTATCAAAATTCCGACGGCGGTTTCGGCTGGTTCTGCGGCGGGAAAAGCGATACTTACGTCACGCTTTACCTGCTGGAAAATTTCGCGCTGGCCGCGTCGCAGGACGTAAAAGTACCGCAGGATTTGACAAAACGCGCTATGCGCTACGTCACCGGCAAAGTTGACGACATTATAAAAGACACAAAAAACACCGGCGAAAACCAGATTGTGATGAGCCTTTACGCGGCCTATGTTTTAACCTCTTTCCCGCCGGAGTGGAAAGAAACACAGGACGCGCTTAAAAAGTCAGCGGACTGGCTGGAATACGCGGCGAAATATGAGCGGTTTATGACGCCGTTAGGCAAAATTTACGCCGCGAATGTTTACTACCGCCTGGGCAATAAAACGGAGTCTGACCGGTATCTTGACGCGGTGCTCGACATGATGACCGTCGACGATACCGCCGGCGCGTATTTCACGCCGGAGGCGAAATCATGGCTCTGGTACAGCGACACGCTTGAAAAACACGCCATAACTCTGCGTACGTTACTCAAACTGCGCCCGACGGACAAGCGCATTGACGATATGGTTAAATGGATGCTGTTTAACCGCAAAGGAAATACGTGGACGTCCACAAAAGCGGCCGCCAGCGCTATTTACGCGCTGCTGGACGTCATGAAAGCGCGCGGCGCGTTTACGACGGATACGACCTATAAAATCACGTGGGGCGACGTTAAAGACGAGCAGACTTTCAAGCCTTTTGATTTTGTTAAAAAACCACTGCAGTACGTCAAAGAAGGCAGCAAGATTACACTGGACGATATCTCCGCGCAAGTGGTTAAATCCGGTAAAACAACAGATTTCGCCTCTCTGAGCGCCGTGTATTCCACCGACGGAAAAGTGGACGAATCTTCTAAAGGTTTAATGAACGTAAGCCGCCAGTATTTCCTCCGCTACAAAGACGGCGACGTCTATAAACTCAAGCTGCTTAACGACGGAGACACCGTGAATGTCGGCGACGAAATTGAAATACAGCTGACCATTAACACAAGTTCGCAGTTTGAATATGTAATGCTCAAAGACCAGCGCCCGGCAGGTTTTGAGGCGGAAAACCTGCTCAGCGGCTGGAAATGGGATTTATTGTCCCGCTACGAAGAACCGCGCGACAGTCTGACAAACTTCTTCATAGACTGGCTGCCGCAGGGGACGTACACTCTCAAATATAGAATACGCCCGACGACGGCCGGAACCTATAAAATAGGCGCCGCGCAACTGCAAAGCATGTACGCGCCGGAGTTCGCCGCGCACAGCGCGAATATGACGCTCAGCGTAAAATAAATAACCCGAAACGGCCTCTCGCGCGGGAGGCCGTTTTGATATAATATCTAAATGAGTAAATTTCTTAAACGGAAAATAATAAAACCGGTTTCGTTCATATTTTCCTTTCTGGGCCTGCAGGCCATGAAAGCGGTTTTTATACTCCTTCCGTGGAACGCTTCCTTAAAATTCGGCATGTTTTGCACCGGTCTGGCGGCAAAACTGATGAGCAAAAGATTTAAAAACAATATGCGGAATATCGCGCTGGCGCTGCCGGAAAAATCAGAGAAAGAAGTTTACCATATTTGCATGGACTCCTGGCGCAACATGGGCAGGACGGCGGCGGAATTTATTAAATGCGCGCGCATGTCAAAAGAAAAACTTTTGGAAATAACGGAGTTAAGAAACAGCGCTTTTTTTGACGAATGCGTAAAAAACAACAGACCGTTTATCCTGCACGTGGGACATTTTCCGAACTGGGAAGTTTTCGGCATAGCGATAAGCGCGCGCGGGGTGGAAAAAGCCGTGGTGGCGCAGGGCCTTAAAAATCCTTTTATAGATAAAGAAATAGAGCGCATGCGCAGCCTTTACAACGGCCGCGTCCTCAGCACCGACAATCCGTTTTTTTCCTGCGTTAAATGGTTAAAGAGCGGCAAGCCGCTTTGCATTTTGTCCGACCAAAACGCTTATAAGAGCGAGGTGTACAGCAAATTTTTCGGCCGCTGGTGCGCGTGCAGCCCGCTTACCCCGTTGCTTTCAATAAAACTGCAAATCCCCGTAATCCCGGCTAAACTTTACCGTGAAAACGGGAAATTTATAGGTGAAGCCTTGGAGCCTGTTTTCCCTTCCAAGGACTATTCCCAGGAAGCGGTGGAAAATATGATTGACGTTTTGAACAAATTTTATGAAGACTGGATTAAAGAGCGTCCGGCCGACTGGCTGTGGGCCCATAACCGCTGGAAACGGGAAAAAAACGCGCCGCAGTACAGGCAGGAGAGTTCTCATGAATAAAGCGGTTTTTTTAGACCGCGACGGTACGCTCATTTATGAAAAACCCGGGCGTTATCTGCGTTATCCGCGCCAGGTTAAACTTTATAAAACCGCGCCGGCGGCGCTCAAAATTTTAAAAAAACTGGGCTATAAAATTTTTATAGTTTCAAACCAGTCCGGCATAGGCCGCGGGTATTTTACGGCGGAAGAGACGGACAAAGTGCATAGCCGCTTGCAAAAAATGCTCGGGCCGTGCAGGGCAGACGAAATAGCGTACTGCCCGCACGCGCCGTCTGAAAACTGCGCTTGCAGGAAGCCGAAAACATTACTTGGGCAAAATCTCGTAAAAAAATATAATATAGATATAGGCCGTTCTTTTATGATAGGGGACAAAAAATCCGACATTGACTTCGGCAACGCGCTGGGCGTAAAGAGTATTATTGTCCGCACAGCCAACGGAAACGCGCAAATCAAAAAGTACGGAGATAGAATCAAAGCCGCGAAAATAACCGGAAATCTGTCAGGTGCGGCGGTGTATATAAAAGGTTTATCATGAAACAAAGTTTGACGGCACTAATACTGCCGCTTGCCGTAATATTAAACGGTTGCTGTTGCTGTAACTGCATACCGCAGGACATTACCCCCCCAAAAATTGAAATTGCCGCGCCTGCCAAACAACAAGAAATACAACAAAATACTCAAACTTACACTCAGCCCGAAGAGCCGAAGGAAGGCTCCCCGGTTGCTTCCGCCTTAGAAAGCGCTTTAGGCATTGCGGCAGAACCTCCCGCGCAGGCCCCGCAGCAGGAAGAACCGCTATTTCTTCCGAAAACCACACAGCCGAAAAGCGTACAAGCCTCCGCCGTGATAGCCGAAGCCGCTAAAACGCAACCCCAGCCGACTGAGAATAAAAAAGAAGCTGTCCCGGCCTCTTATGTCCGCGACGGACGATACTTTCACCCGTGGGCTAAAAACCCGGTGATTGAGGGCGGACAGAAACTCTATCCCGCGCCGTGGTCAGACGAGGAAATGCAGTTCGGCGTCCATTATTCCTTTATACGCGCGGGCACCGCTTATATTAAAACGGTCGGCGTGACGGAAACAAGTTTCGGCCCGGCGTACAAAATTGAAACGCTGGCAAATTCCGCCGCGGTTATTGACTCCGTTTTTAAAGTGCGGGATATTAATTATTCATGGATTTCCGTCAAAGATTATTCTTCTTACGGATATTCCCAAAGCATACGCGAAGGCAATTACGTGCGGGACGAATGGGTTTCTTTTAACGCGCCGGAGAAAATTTTTATAGGCTCCAAGAAGAAAAAAGGGGACGCGGAACTGATTAAAGGCACGCTTGAAGGGCCGGTACAGGATATGCTGACGTCCATGTATTACGTCCGTCTGCACGCGCCGGAACTTTCCGCCGGCAAAAGCGTGACTTTTGACGTTAACGACGGGGATACCACTTATCCGCTGATTGTCAGATTTATTAAAAGAGAAACCGTAAAAGTTCCGGCGGGCAAGTTTGACTGCATTGTCGTTGAGCCTGGGTTTAGGAAAGAAGGAATTTTTGTGCAGAAAGGAAAAAGTTTAAAAGTATGGCTGACTGACGACGAGCGCCGCCTCCCGGTGAAAATGGAAACGGAAGTTTTTATAGGCACTGTAAGCGCGTCGCTTGAACAATATAAAAAAGGCGGATAAAATGGACATCGTGAAAAAAGAGAGACTGGCGGAAATTTTAAAAGCGTTCAACGGGCAGCCCGTCGTCGTCGTAGGCGATATTATGCTGGACCATTTTATACGCGGTTCCGTCACCAGAATTTCGCCGGAGGCCCCGGTCCCGGTCGTCAACGTTACCAAAGAATATTACGTGGCCGGCGGCGCGGGCAACGTGGCCGTAAACCTGGCGGCGCTGGGCGCGAAGCCCGTCGTGCTGTCCGTGGTAGGCCAGGACAGAAGCGGAGAGGATTTAATCAATTTTCTTACGGCGTCATGCGTGGACACGTCTTTTATCGCGCTGGATTCTTCGCGTCCCACGACGCAGAAAATCAGGATTTTGGCCGAGAACCAGCAGGTCGTCCGCTTTGACCGCGAAAGTAAAAAAACAATCCCGCCGTCCATAGGCAAAAGCTGCCTTGAGAATTTTAAATTTTTGGCCAAGAGCGCGAAAGGCGTCGTCCTTTCAGATTACGGAAAGGGCATGCTGTCCGACTCAAATATCAAAGCCATTATCGATATTTGCAACAAGAAAAATATCCCGGTATGCGTGGACCCGAAAACGGAAAATTTCAGAAAATATAAAAATATAACCTGTATGACGCCGAACACCAAAGAAGCGTACGAAGGCATGGGCGTGCCGCAGGTCTCAGACGTGGAAACTCTTTTTAACCTGGGCAAAAAAATATTAAAAACTTTAAACGCCAAATCAATTTTGATAACGCGCGGCGCGGAAGGCATGAGCCTGTTCGAGCGCGACGGAGCAAAAGTAAAAGTTTTTACCGCGCGCGCGACGGCCAAAGAAGTGTTTGACGTCACCGGCGCGGGCGACACGGTAATTTCCGTCCTTACGCTCGCTCTGGCGGCCAAAGCGTCTTTAAGAGAAGCCGCCGTTCTTGCGAACTACGCGGCCGGAATAGTGGTGGGAAAACTCGGCACCGCCACGGCGACGCAGAAAGAAATTTTAGAGGTAATATGAACGATACTTTGATTGTTATCCCCGCCCGTTACGGCTCCACAAGGCTTAAAGGAAAAATGCTGGAAACCATTGACGGTAAAAGCATAATAGAACACGTCTGGCGCGCGGCCGTAAAGGCCGATGCCGGGACCGTGCTGGTGGCGACAGAATCAAAAATCATCGTCGACCACTGCGCCAAATTCGGCGCAAAAGCGGTGCTTACCAGCGACGCCTGCCAGAGCGGCACGGACCGCATTTACGAAGCCGCAAAAAACAGGACTGAAGATTATATTATTAACGTTCAGGGCGACGAACCTTTTATACTGCCCGCCACAATCAGCAGCGTCGTAAATTTAGTAAAAACAAGCGACGATACGGATATTTCCACCGCCTGCTACCCGACGTTGGACGTTGAAAAAATCAATAATCCCAACGCCGTCAAAGCCGTGCTTACGGCGGACCGCAGGGCTTTATATTTTTCCCGCTCAGTAGTGCCGTACAAAAGGGAAATCACGGCGGAAAATAAAAATATTCCTTATTATATACACTGCGGCATTTACGGCTATAAACGCCACGCGCTGGACAGGTTTGTAAAACTGCCGCAGAGTAATCTGGAAAAACTGGAAAAGCTTGAGCAGCTGCGCGCTTTGGAAGACGGTATGACGATAAGGTCAATTTTAATTGAAACCGCAGGCCCGGCCATAGACACCGCGGATGATTTAAAAACCGCAAGAGAATATATAAAAAATATTTAAAAACGGTTTTGTGTAAAACAGACGGGGCGTGAAAACCCCGCCGGAGATTTTTTTATTAAATAAAAGGAGAAGTCAGTATGTCAAAATTCATATTCGTAACGGGCGGCGTAGTCAGCTCGCTCGGTAAAGGAACCGCCGGAGCAAGCATAGGCAGACTCTTGCTGCTCAACGGTTTTACGGTCAACATGATAAAGTGCGACCCGTATCTTAACGTCTACCCGGGCAAAATAAGCCCGTTCCAGCACGGCGAAGTTTATATAACGCGCGACGGCGCGCAGTGTGATTTGGACCTCGGTTCCTACGAGCGTTTTTTAGATATCCAAACCATACGCTCAAACACAAATTCCGCCGGAAACATTTATATGACCGTTTTGGAACGCGACATACGCGGCCAGTATAAAGGCGGTACGGTGCAGGTAATACCGCACGTCACGGACGAAATTAAAAAACGCATGACCGCGTTTGACAAAGACGTTGACGTGACGATAGTGGAAATCGGCGGAACCGTCGGCGACATAGAGAGCCTGCCGTTTTTTGAGGCCGTGCGCCAGATGAAACTTGAACGCGCTGGCGACGTGTTAAGCGTGCATTTAACCCTGCTTCCTTACGTCAAAGCTTCAGACGAGCTGAAGACAAAACCGACGCAGCACTCCGTCATAAAACTGCGCGAGCTGGGCATTAACCCGGACATACTTATCTGCCGCACGGACCACCCGCTGGACGAAGATACTAAGGCAAAAATTTCACTTTTCTGCTCCGTCCCCAAAGAAGCGGTTATTGAAGCTAAGGACGAAAAATCCGTTTACCTTATCCCCGAGAATTTTTATAAACAGGGCACGGATAAACAGATTATGAAATTGCTCGGGCTTAAGCCGAAAAAGAAATTTGACTCTTCCTGGTTCAAATTTATTAACGAAAACCTTGAGCATAAAGAAACGCTGAACATTGCCGTCGTGGGCAAAGTTTCGGAACTTAAAGACGCTTATAAATCGGTCAACGAAAGTTTGTTTCTGGCGGGCATGAGCGGCAAGATTAACGTGCGTATAATTTACGTCAACGCGGATAAAGAAAACGCGGTTGAAAAATTAAAGGACGCGGACGGCATTTTAATTCCGTCCGGCGGCTTCGGCCCTAAGACCATGCAGGGCAAAATTGACGCCGCGGCCTACGCGCGCGACACGGGAAAACCGCTCCTAGGTCTCTGCTCCGGAATGCAGTGCATGATGATTGAAGCGGTGCGGCGCGCCGGCCTTAAAGACGCGGATTCGGCCGAGTTTAACAAAAGCGCCAAACACCCGGTGTTCACCCTTATGGAAGAGTTCGCGACAGAGGAAAGCGGGCCGCGTTCAGGCGCGTTTCCCGTGGAAATTAAAAAAGGCACCGCGGCGCATAAAATTTACGGCGCGGACAAAATTGAGGAACGCCACAGCCACCGCTACACTTTCAACAAAAAATATCTGCCTGAGCTGGAAAAATCCGGCGTGACGGTAAGCGGCTGGAGCGGCGATATCGCGGAAATAGCGGAGCTTAAAGGGCACCCGTTCTACGTCGGCGCGCTGTACCACCCGGAATTCGGCTCCCGCCCGATGAAACCGCACCCGCTGTTCAGAGATTTCGTAAAAGCGGCGAAAGAATATAAAAATAAGAAATAAGAAAAACAAAAAAAGGGCCGGCTTTTCAGCCGGCCCTTTTTTTATTAAACATTTTGGATTTTTTTCTGGCGGCGGGCCCAGAGGAAAACGGGTATGCCCAGCGCGAAAAAGAATGAGGCCATCAGTAAGTATGTAATATTGGCCGCGTATATCAGCCAGACGGAATAGACCAGCGCGAGCACGGCGGTTATCGTCAAGCGGGTTTTGCTTACAAGTTCCTGCTTTTGATTTCTGATTTTGAACATATACAGCGCGGTAATAAAATATACCGGCAGCAACATGACGCCCGTGATACTTATCATAGTGTTCCACGCGTGTGCGGAAAAGAAGGCCAGCAGCAACGCGGCCTGCATGACAACGCCCGTCGTAATAATTGAAACTTTCGGCGCGCCGTGTTTATTTTCCGCGGCAAATTGCGCCGGAAACGAGCCTTCCCGCGCCGCTATAAACGGAATTTCCACACAAATTATCGTCCACGATAAAAACGCGAACAGGGTAGAAATTATCAGCCCGATATTCATCAGCCACGCGCCCGGCCTGCCTATAATCGCCGCCAAAATTCCGGCGGTGGAAGGATTTGGGAAAGTCACAATCTCTTCCCGCGGCAAAATGCCGAAGGGCAGCAGTGAAATCATCGAATAAATAACAAGGCACAGCACAAAACTGAACAACGTCGCGCGCGCTATATCCTTATGGCTTTTGGCGCGGTGCGTAATGGCTACGGCCGTCTCAATTCCTATAAAAGACCACAGCGTTACAAGCATGGTATTTTTAACCTGGGAAAGCATGTCCCCCCAGTTCCACTGTCCGATGGGAATTTTGCCGAATATACGCAAATCAAATTTATGCCAGTGAAATACAAAAAGCGCTATGGCCAAGAATATAAAAACCGGGATAATTTTAACTATCGTTCCTATAAGATTGACAAGAGCCGCCGTCTGAATGCCGCGCCAGACGAGCGCCGTGAAAAACCAAATCAGCATTGAAGACAAAATAAAAGCGTGCAAATTATTCCCCCCCTCAAAATAATGCGGGAAAAAATAATTTAACGTCTCCATTATAATAACGGAAAATCCGATGTTGGCAAAAACCTGGCAAAGCCAGTAACCCCAAAAAACGCCGAAACCTATCCGCTTGCCGAACCCTTCCCGCGCGTAAGAAAAAAAACCGGCCCGCGCGTTGGGCTTCAGCGACGACAGCAGCCGGAAAGTATCCGCGATAAAAAACATGCCGAGGCCCGTGATTATCCACGCTATAATCATAGCGTCCACGCCGGCCGCCGCCGCCATATTCTGCGGCAGAGAGTACACGCCGGAGCCGACCATAGAACTCACCACGACGGCCGTAAGCCCCAGCACACCTAACTTTTTGATAGTCGAAGAATTTTCCATTTTATTCCTGTTTTATATTACTTCCAATAAATTTATTTTATCAAAATCTGTATAAACATACATTACAGACTTTATTTATAATGACAAAATGGACTTTTATCTATCCAAAAATGACCTGTACCCCGAAAGTTGAAAATAAAATCAGCTTTCGGGGTACAGTTTTTTTGTATGGTTTTTGATATTTTTTTAATCAAGTTCATCCGTTATAATATCTTCCAAAAATGCATCGCAGGCTTTTTTGTCCATAGCGCCTCCCGCGGATTTATTTAAAAATTCAAAAAACTCATCCGTAAAAGAAGGCGCTAATACACTACCCTTAACGGCGCCTGACCAAACGGATATTATCTTATTTCTAAAAATAATAGGAGAGCCGGAATACCCTGTATCCACAGCTCCGCGTAAAAAGATAACGTTTTGATAAAGCCCGTCAAAATCTAACAGATTGATTGTTCCGGCAGGAACATCTTTGGCCGGAAAAACTAAAAAACTGCGGCCTTTTAATTGCTTGTCAGAATCGTTTAGGTTTAAAAATAATTTAAAAGGTTCAACTTTTCTGTTCGTAAAAGTATATCTGTCTTTTACAAGCGCCGCGAAGTCTTTTAATGTGGAATCTTTTCCCATCTCTTTTATCCGCGCGTCCGTATATCCCTTATCCTTTATATATATTAATGCGTAATCATTGGCCCAATGTTTTTGTTCTATTGAATCCACATAATTATTTGGAATAAAAACCATTCCTTCTAAAACATCCGACATTTTATCAGACGCCGGGCCTAATATAATTTCCTGTTCGGGAAAACCTTTTTGGGCAAAATCATCAACTTTTCTAAACCAAACCGCCACTCTCCCGCTTGGTGTTCTTAAATGGCTTACGCAATGGGCCGCCGTTAAAAGCCACTCTTTGTGTACTCTAAACGCATAACAGCCCGCGCCTAAGCTTCCGGAACCGCTGCCTTCAGTATTGTCGAGTAAAGCAAATATATGATATATGTTTTTCTTAAGCGGAAGCGCTTCGGCCTGGCTATCGTTTACGCCGGATTGAACAGATTTTATAAAGTTATTCGGAACGCCGGAAGTTTTAAGAGTATCTATTTTAACCGATGTCTCTTTTAAAAACTCCATATCGGCAAAAGCGGCATTTGCAAATAACACCGCGCATAACAGCATTAATAATTTTTTCATACTTTCTATCTCCCTAATACTCTAATGATTATAATATAGGAAAAAATAAAAAACGTACAAGGGCCGAAAGGCCTATATATACATAGGCCTTTAGTCCTAAGGAATAATATGAACATAATTGACTATGATATTCTTATTTAGTAAAAGTATAGGGTAGGTTTTTTATTATAAACGGAGGATACAAATGTCTGTTAAAGAACACGGTAACGCGGCTTTTGCCATTCTGCAAAAAATAGGACGTTCCTTTTTCTTACCAATTTCAGTACTGCCGGTCGCGGGCCTTTTATTAGGAATAGGGGCCTCTTTTTCTAACCAAAACACCGTCGCGCTGTACGGCCTGCAGCACATAATGGGGGCTGGAACGGCGCTCAACCACATTTTCCTTTTAATGAGCGCGGTGGGCACAGCCGTTTTCGCCAACCTGCCGCTGCTGTTCGCGATGGCGGTCGCGCTGGGCATGGCGAACGAGGAAAAGGCGGTCGCGGTTTTGTCGTCGGCAATCGCTTTTATCATAATGCACACAACGATAAACAGCCTGCTTACTTTTAACGGTTTTATTTTGCCGGACGGCAGCCTGGCGCCCAAAGTTATTGAGGGAACCATAGGTTCCGTACTCGGCATACAAACGCTGCAAATGGGCGTGTTCGGCGGCATTATAACCGGCCTCGGCGTGGCGTGGCTGCATAACAGATATTATAAGATACAGCTGCCGGTGGTGTTTGCGTTTTTCGGCGGAGTAAGATTTGTGCCGATTATTTCAACTTTCGCGTTTATCCTCGTCGGCGCGTTGTCTTACGTTATATGGCCTTTTATACAGCAGATAATTTTGGCAAGCGGGCATTTGGTGCTGAAAGCGGGTTATTTCGGCTCATTTATTTTCGGGTTCATGGAACGCATTTTGATACCGTTCGGCCTGCACCACGTGTTTTATATGCCGTTCTGGCAGTCCGGCCTGGGCGGCAGCATGGTGATAGGCGGCAAAACGGTTTACGGCGCGCAGAATATTTTCTTCGCGCAGCTGGCCTCGCCCGATACGGTTAAATTTTCAGTTGACGCGGCGCGGTTCATGACCGGCAAATACGCTTTCATGATAGGCGGTCTGCCGGGCGCGGCTTTGGCCATGTACCATACGGCTAAACCGGCAAAAAGAAAACTCGTCGGCGGCCTTTTGCTTTCAGCGGCGCTTACTTCAATCATAACTGGCATTACGGAGCCTATTGAGTTTACTTTCCTCTTTGTCGCGCCGTTTATGTTTATAATACACTGCGGCTTTGCCGGACTCTCTTTCATGCTGGCGCATATATTAAAGATAGCGGTCGGCACGACGTTCTCCTGCGGGCTTATTGATTTAACTTTGTACGGCATTTTACAGGGCAACGCCAAGACAAACTGGGTAATGCTGCTGCCGCTGTTCCTGATTTACTTCGTCGGCTACTACTTCTTCTTCAAATGGGCTATTTTGAAGTGGAATATACAGACGCCCGGCCGCGAACCGGACGACCAGGAATCAAAACTTTACACCAAGGCTGATTATAACGCCGCCAAAGCGTCCCACGCTTCCGGCCCCGTTGATAAAGCCGCCGCCAGAGACGAACAGCTGGAACTTATTATAGAAGGTTTGGGCGGCAAAGAAAATATGGAAAATCTGGACTGCTGCGCCACGCGCCTGCGCCTCAACGTCAAAAAGCCGGAACTTGTAAAAGAGGCCGTGCTAAAAAAATCCGGCGCCGTCGGCGTAATCCTGAAAGGCCACGGCATACAGGTTATATACGGCCCGCAGGTAAGCACCATCAAGCCTAACCTTGAGACTTATTTAAAAAGTAAATAGACAAAAAAGTTATAAAAGGCCCCGCGCAAACGCGGGGCCTTTTTTGCTAGAATTTAAAGGTAATTTAACTGACCGGAGAATTCTATGTCAAAAATCAAAACATTCCTTTCAAAAATTCCAAAATGGGTTTACGCCGCCGCCGTTATTATATTGGTTGTAGCGCTGATAGTATACGCCGCCGCAAAAATAGGCTCGCAAAAATACGGCAATCTGCGCAAACCGATTGAAAATAATAAAGTAGCTTTTTCCGCAAATGCTCCAGGCCCGCAGGAACTTTATACAGACTCGGACGGAATTTCCCGTCTCGGTTCCATACAAAAATTAAGACTTGAATTTGACTCTGACGTTTCTTTCGGCACCGCGCAGGAAAACGAAAAATTAAAAAACATAACTATATCGCCGGACTTAAAAGGCAAATGGGCGTGGGAAGGTTCCAGCACATTGGCTTTCACGCCGGAAAAAGATTGGGACGCGGACAAAGCATATCAAATTACTTTGCCAAAAGACATAGTCGGCGCGAATACGGACCAGAAAACTATTGAGTTGGCTGCTTATACTATTACAGTTAAAACCGCGCCGTTTTCAATGGACGTAAATTCCTTCAAAATTTATCAGGACCCGCAGAACCCGCGCAATTACCACGCGCTGGCGCAAATAACTTTTTCGCACGCCGTTACACCGTCAGAATTTGAAAAAAATATTTCGTTAAATCTTGACGGAAAAGCGCTGCCCTACGCCGTAAGTTACGACGAGTTTAAGAGAAACGCGTCAATAAAATCAGAGCCGATAAAAATTTTGGATAATCCGCGCCTTGTTAATCTTGACATCTCCAAATTTAACGGTTCTAAAGTAGGCAAAACGCTGGACATTCCGCCGGCGTCAAAATTTTTCAGTATATCGAACGTCAAAGCGCAAATCGTGCGTAATGACCAGGACGAGCCGCAGCAAATTTTAGCCGTTGAATTTACCGACGGCGTCGCCGAAACAGAACTGCAAAATAAAGTACACGCGTACCTGCTGCCTTTGAAAAATCCTAGTCTTAAAAACCGCTCCAAACAGGCCGCTCCGGCCTGCGAGCCCGCCCCGTGCGACTGCTCCGATGACGACGAAGACTGCGAATGCCCCGACTCAGACTGTGATAATTCGGATAATTACTCCACCGTGCAATGGATACCGGCGGACATAACGCCCGATGTCTTGGCAAAACTGACGCCGCTTCCGCTCACTCCGCTGCCGGGCGCCGAGACATATAATAAAGTTTACACATATCAATTTGACGCTGACAGGACGAAAAACGAATATATTTACGCCGCGGTTGACGGCGGTTTAACGTCGTCCGGCGGTTTTGAAATTAAAAAAGACCAGGGTTTTGTCGTTTCCGTGCCGTCGTACCCGAAAGAAGTAAAAATAGTAGGAACCGGCGCCCTGCTGTCGCTCGCCGGCAGCAAAAAATTGTCCTTCGTAAGCCGCGGCGTGGACGGGATTAAGACGGAAATTTCAAGAATTCTGCCTGGCAGGATAAATAACCTGGTCTCTCAGACCAGCGGAAACTTTCAGGAACCGTATTTTAAAGACAGCTATTATTTTAACGAAAATGATATTTCAGAAAACTTTTCGGAGATAATTCCCGTTATAAAAAATAACCAGAAAGCGTCTTACAGTTCGCTTGACCTGGGCACCTATCTTACGCCGGGGAAAACAGGTCTTTTCCTTCTAAAAGTTTACGGCTGGGACATAAAAAATAAATACTCTCAGACCGGCACGAATACGCGTTTTATTTTGGTGACCGACATGGGCATGCTGGCCAAAAAAGACGCCGGCGGCAATTACAAGGTTTACGTAATGTCCGTAAGTTCCGGCGCGCCGGTCTCGGGCGTGAAAGTGGAAGTGCTGGGCCGCAACGGCATACCGCTGTTTACTAAATTTACCGACGGACAGGGCCTCGCCTCTTTCCCGCCGCTTAAAGATTTTAACAATGAAAAATATCCGACGGCTTTCGTCGCGACGAACGGGACCGACGTGTCTTTTATGCCCGTTTCTTCTTATGACAGGCAGCTGGATTATTCTAGGTTTGACACAGAAGGCGCATATTCCGCCGCTACGCAAAGCAAAGCGCTGTCGTCCTTTCTGTTCACGGACCGCGGGCTTTACAGGCCGGGCGACGATATTAATATCGCGGCCATAACCAAAACGCAGACATGGAGTCTCGTTGCGGGCGTGCCGGTAAGATTCGTTTTGAAAAACCCGAATAATAAAACTATTTTTGAGAAAAAATTCAGCCTTGACGCCGCCGGGTTTAATGACTTTACCATAAGTACCGAACCCGTTTTCCCCACCGGCACTTATAACGCTTATATATATGATATTTCCGACGAAAAACGTCCGTCGCAGCTCGGCTCCGTAAGCCTGCGGCTGGAAGAATTCCAGGAGGATAAATTAAAAATTAAAGCCAATATTCTGGGCGCGAACAAAAAAGGCTGGCAGCCGCTCGAAGGTTTGTCCGCGAAAGTGACTTTGGAAAATATGTTCGGCACGCCGGCGCAGGGTAACAGGGTGCGCGCGGACATCACTCTCGCGCCGCTGACTTTCAGGTTCCCGAAATTCAAAGATTTTACGTTTCAGGACCCTTACCTGAACCCTAAAAAAGCCAATTACCAGCAGTCCGCGCAGACGTTAATTGACGACGTTACGGACGCGCAGGGCACAGTCCAAAAAGATATTGATTTAAGCGCTTTCGCGGACGGCTCTTACAGCTTAAGTCTGACCGCGGAGGGTTTTGAACAGGAAAGCGGCGCGAGCGTTTACGGGGCGGACACGACGTGGGTTTCGCCTAACCGCTACCTCGTCGGGTTCAAGAGCAAAAACAACCTTAATTATATTAAGAGAGGCTCAGACGCGGCCGTTGACTTTATCGCGGTAAATCCAGACCTTGAGCAAATCGCGCTTGATAAACTGACGATAAAAGTCATAGCCATGCAGTATGTTTCCACGCTGGTAAAACAGTATGACGGAACTTACAAATACCAGTCCGTTCTGAAGGAAGAAGAAAAAAGCTCCGCGCCGTTCTCCGTCGGCAAAACCGGCGTGACTATGCCGCTTGACACAAGCGCGCCGGGCCGTTACGCGCTGGAAGTCTATGACGAGTTTAATAAGAAACTCGCCCGCGCGGAATATTTTGTAACCGGCAGCGCGAACTTAAATTATTCGCTGGAAAAAGACGCCGAACTTTCGCTGACTTTGGAAAATAAAGAAGTCGCGCCCGGCGAAGACCTTACGTTAAACATAATAGCGCCTTACACGGGCGCGGGCCTTATCACCATTGAGCGCGATAAAGTTTACGCGCAAAAGTGGTTCCGCGCGTCCAGCACCAGCACGCAGCAGACAATCACCGTTCCGGCGGATTTTGAAGGCAACGGTTACGTCAACGTTTCCTTTGTGCGCGGCGCGGACAGCAGGGAAATTTTTACGTCTCCGCACAGTTACGCGGTGCTGCCTTTTTACGTCAAGCGCGACAAGAGAACCATCAACATAGATTTAAACACGCCGGAGACAGTTAAACCCGGCGACACGCTGGAAGTAAAATACAAAACTTCGCAAGACAGCAAAATAGTAATCTACGGCGTAAGCGAGGGTATTTTGCAGGTTGCCAAATATTCTCTGCCCAAACCGCTGGACACATTCCTGCGTAAAATGGCGCTGGAAGTTAAAACATACCAGATTCTTGATATGATACTGCCGGACTTTAAAGTGGTGCGCGAATTTGCCGGTACCGGCGGCGATATGGAAGAGGAGGCGGCCAACATGCTAGCCGCGAACCTTAATCCCTTCGCGAGAAAGCGCGACAAGCCGGTAGTCTTCTGGTCCGGCGTCATCGACGCGTCAACCTCTGAGAAAACTTATAAATACACGGTCCCGTCATATTTTAACGGTGAGATACGCGTAATGGCCGTCGCGGCAAATAAAGACGCCGCCGGCTCCGCGAGCGTGAAAACAAAAGTACGCGCGCCGATAATAATTATGTCCGGCAATCCTTTCGCGGTCGCGCCAGGCGACGTTTTTGACGCAAGCGCGCGCGTGTCAAACAACCTGCCCGGCTCAGACGGTAAAATTACCGTCGATATGAGCGTCAGCGAACAGTTGGAAATCGTCGGCCCGAAAACGGCGTCTCTGGATATTCCTTACGGAAGCGAAAAGACGGCGCAGTTTAAAGTCAAAGCGCTCGACAAACTTGGCGGCGCGACGATAACCTACACGGCCAAAAACGCCAATCCGTCCGAAATTATGACGGCGCAAAACACGCTGAGCGTCAGACCGGCAACGGTATTCTCAACGGTTTTGACGACGGCGGTAATCCCCGCCGGCACTGAAATAAAAAATTTCCAGCGCGACATGTACCCTTACATGACTAGCAGGGAAATAAATATTTCAAACAGCCCGCTCGTCGTTGCAAAAGGCCTTGCAAAGTTTTTTGAAGCTTTCCCGCACGGGTGCAGCGAGCAGCTGACGTCGCAGGTTTTCCCGTTCCTGGCCCTTGCGCCTGTTGACGGCAAAGGCGTTTTGGACAGAACACAGGTGGAAACAACTTTCAAAAACGTCGTCGAAAAACTGAGACGGCGCCAGATGTCAAACGGCCGTTTTGCAATGTGGGACGGCGGCTCGTATGACAATCCGGACGTCGACATGTATGTAACCAACTTCCTGCTTGACGCCAAAGAAGAAGGCTATTCCGTGCCCGCCGATATGCTGTCAAACGCGCTTAACCTCATGGACGATTTCGCGGCGAAATATCCGTCTACCGACTACGAAGCGGCCAACGCGGCTTACGCCGCTTACCTACTCGCGCGCAGCGGAAAAGTGGTTACGAATTATCTAGCCAGAACGACTGAATATTTGGATAAGAACGTCAAAAACTGGCAAAACACGCTGACGGGCGCGTATATCGCAAGCGCGTATATGCTGCTTAAAGACGAGGCTAAAGCGGACGTCTTAATCTCGCAGTTCAAGCCGGAAGGTAATAAATTTATTTTCTATTCCGACTATGACAGCACTTCAATAAGAAACGCGCGGTTTATGTATCTGCTGGGCAAACATTTCCCGTCAAAAGTCGCGCAGTACGGAAGCATCGTGCGCGGGCTTGTAGACGCGATTGTTAACAATAATTACAATACGCTGTCAGGCTCTCAGACTATCCTGGCTCTGACGGCATACGCGAGCGCGATGTCGGATAAAGATATTTTGATTAACCTGTCCGAATCCAAAGGCGGCGCCTACGCTCCAGTCGCTTTGGACAGAACCGGTTTCCCGTCTTACAAATTCGGCGCGGATACGACGGCGTTTAAAGCCGACGCGCAGGAGACCGGCCCGCTCGGCCTGTTCTATATAATATCCACGCAGGGTTTTGACAAAAATCCGCCGGACGTTTCACAAGCCAAAGGGCTGGAAGTCACTCGCGAATATCTTGACAAAGACGGCAAAGCGGTAACGTCGGCCAAGCTCGGCGACGAACTGACCGTAAAAATCAAATTCCGCGCGACGGCTAAAAACGGCGTCTCCAACGTCGCGATAATCGACCTGCTGCCCGGCGCGTTCGAGGCCGTGTCAGGGAGCGTAACCGGCTACATGGTAGACTTCTATGATTTGAGGGAAGACCGCGCGCTGATTTATCTGACGGCGACAAAAAATATTAAAGAGATTTCATACAAAGTTAAAGCTACCGCAGCAGGCGACTTTACCGCGCCCATGCTCTACGCGTATTCGCTGTATGATACCGACACGTCGGGTTTGGTAAAAGCCGGCAGGTTTACCGTCACGTCCGACAAATGAAGTTTTTGAACAAAAACAAAATATGGCTTATTGCCGCGGTTGCGGCAATAAGCCTGTTTTGTTTCAGCGCGAGGATTTTTAATCTATTCTCACACTCCACGCCGCTTGATAAAATTTCTTTCTCGCAGGCTTTTTATGACAGAGACGGGAAACTTCTAAAACTGACAATCTCAGATGATGAAAAGTACCGTCTTTACGTCCCGCTGTCCCAAATTTCTCCCGCGCTACAGGACGCCGTGCTTCTTTATGAAGACCGTTATTTTTATTACCACCCCGGCGTCAATCCCGCCGCGCTGGCGCGCGGATTTTGGACGACGTTTGTCAAAAAAAACCGCCGCATGGGCGGCTCCACCATAACCATGCAGGCGGCGCGCGCCGTCTATAAAATTGACACAAAAACGCTGCCCGGCAAAATGGAACAAATTTTGTGCGCGCTGTGGCTGGAGCTGCGTTATACAAAAAAACAAATTTTGGAAATTTATCTTAATACCGCGCCTTATGCTTATAATATTGAGGGCATAGGCGCGGCGTCGCTGATATATTTTGACTTAAGAGCGCAGGATTTGGACCCGCTGTCCGCGCTGACGCTGGCCGTCGTGCCGCAGAACCCTAACGCGCGCCGCCCGTCCAACAAAACAACTTTTGAAAATATGTCCCGCGCGCGCAAGACGCTGCTGGCCGCGTGGCTTAAAAAATATCCGCAGGATAAAAACTTAGCGCATTTTTTTGATATGCCTATGGATGTTAAGGATCCGTCCAACCTGCCGTTCGAAGCGCCGCACTTGATAAACTACCTCGCGCAGCGCAACGGAGAAAGCGAAATTTTTACGACGATAAACCTCCCCCTCCAGCACGCCTTTGAGGAAGAAATAAAAAATTATATCGCGCGCGGGAAAATTAAGGGGATAAACAACGCGGCCGCGCTGCTCGTCAATTACAAAACGATGGAAGTTGAAGCCGCCGTCGGCTCCGCAGATTTCTTGGACGACAAAATCGAAGGCCAGGTCAACGGTTTTAATTCAAAACGTCTGATAGGCTCCACGCTTAAACCTTTAGTTTACGCTATGGCGATTGAGCAGGGCCTGATACATCCCGGCACTCTGCTCAAAGACACGCCGAAAAGATTCGGCATTTACTCGCCGGAAAATTCCGACAGAGGATTTTCAGGCCCCATGCTTGCCAGAGACGCTCTCGTCGCCAGCCGCAATATCCCGGCCATTGAACTGATGACAAAAATCGGCTTTGATAGTTTTATAAATATGTTAAAACGCGGCGGCGTCAGAGGATTAAAGAACGGCGATTACTACGGCATAGGCCTGGCCATAGGCAGTTATGAAGTTACAATGATTGAGACGGCCGCGCTTTACGCCGCGCTTGCCAACCGCGGCGTTTATAAAGAATTAAAATTTATAAAAAACGCGCCGAACGGCGAAAACGCGCGCTTAATTTCGCCTGAGGCCGCGTTTATAACGCTTGATATGCTGCGTTATAACCCGCCGCCGGAAACCATGATAAAAAGCGCGGTCAAAAAAAATTTCCCCGTTTATTTTAAGACGGGTACGTCCTCCTCTTTTAAAGACGCGTGGTCCGCCGCGGTGTTCGGCGATTACGTGCTAGTGACGTGGATTGGCAATTTTAACGGCGAGGGCAACAATTATTTCTGGGGCCGCACGGCCGCCGCGCCGCTGCTGTTCGAACTGGCGCGCGCGACTGCGGATATTAAAAATAATTTCCCGGCGGAACCTTTTAAGCCGGACGGACTTAACGTGATTAAAGTCGACGTCTGCAAAGGTACCGGCGACCTGCCGGGCAAATACTGCCCGGCGACGGAGAAAGTTTATTTTATCCCCGGCGTTTCCCCCATAAAAGTCTCGGACGTATACCGGTTGGTTTATATTGACAAACGCACCGGTTTGCGCGCGTGCAAATATGAGCCAGGTACAGTCCGCGCCGAAGTTTATGAGTTTTGGCCGTCTGAAATTGAGACACTCTTCCGCCAGGCGGGTTTGCCGCGCCGCCCGGTGCCGCTTTATAACCCCGGCTGCCAGATTGAAGACATAACGAACGCCGGCAACCCGCCCGTCATACTTTCCCCGACGGTAAACGTCATTTACTCTTTTACGGAAGCCGATATGGACAAAGAAACCATAGCCCTCCGCGCGGATACGGACAGCGACGCTAATACCGTTTTCTGGTTTCTGGACGATAAATTTTTAGGCAAGTCCGGCCGCGGGCAGACGCTCTTTATGAAGCCGCAGAGCGGCGTATTCACCGTCAAGGCCGTCGATGACCTGGGCCGTTCGGCCACGGCTAAAATAGTTATGCAATTAGAAGCGGAAAAACCGCGGTAAAAAATTGTATATTATTGGTATATGAAAGAATTTAAGATATTTAGCGTTTGCGCGGCGTGCTTTTTAACGGCCGCGTGCGCGTCTCAAAACAAAGACGATAGAATTGTATTGGGCACGCCGTCGGTAATATCAGAAATGCCGCCGGTCCAGACCGCGCCGGTTAACGTGGAAGATTTGGACATAACCGCTCCCCCCGCTCCAGCCATCGCAGCTACCGCCCCGGCTCCAGCCGCTGCCGCCCCTGCCGCACAAGCTGAAATAGTTGTGGGAGACACCAGCGGCCCGCGGCCAACAGTGTCGCCTATACATATTGCGCCGACGACGGATTCCTCCTCCGGGCCATCTATTGACGTACAGGTTGAAGGCACTAATCAATTACAGGACGCGCAAGACCAAGAAACGGTTTCCCGTCCCGTCGTACCGCCGATACGCATAGCGCCGCAGAGCGGTACAACGCAGACCGTGACGACGGCAAAACAAACACAGTCTTACAAAAATTTTACGCTCGGGCAGAAAGGAACATCATTTAAATATGCCTCCGCGGAACTGACGCCCGCAGCGAAAAGAGAATTGACGGCGTTTGTCGCGGGTTTAAAAAATAAGAAGTACAAAATGATATACATCGGCGGAAATACGGATTCTTCCGGCGACGAGCAGGATAATCTTACTCTTTCACAAAACCGCGCGCAGGCCGTGGCGGATTTCTTGGCGGCAAACAATATCCCGCGTGAAAAAATAACTTATAAAGGCTACGGCTCCCAATACCCCATAGCGACAAACTCCACCGCCGCCGGACGCGCCAAAAACCGCCGCGTAGATATTCTTGTAAAATAAATTTTAGATAAAAAATCCCCCGGCCTTACGCCGGGGGATTTTTATTGATATAAGACTAAAATAGTTTATAATGTATAAAAGGAGATGCTTATGAACGATGCCTATTATGAGATGTTAAGACAGACGCTGAAAGCCAGCGGTATGACGGACAAGCAGATAGAAGACACGATTAAAGCCCAAAAAGCCGCCTTGGAAACCGCCGCAAAAATGGCGCCCGCCGTGAATGCGAGATTACAAGAGGATATCCAGGGGTTAAAAACGACAAACTCAGACTCCGTCGCGGCGAAAATGTACCGGCAGCCCGGCATGCAGGACATGATGTCCGGGGCCGTGTCAGCCTTGCAAATGCAGGCAAATATCGCCGGCATTGACATGAACAGCTATTTTGAATTTTCTAAACCGTCAAGTTTGGATAAAAATGACCAATGGGCCGTCGCCTGCGGCGCGGACCTTATACATCTGCGCGCGGACATTATTAACGACCTAACGACAGGCGCTGACAAAGAAACCGCCGTTTCGGTTCTTGCCAACGACTGGGGCATAGAGAACAAAGCCGGTTTTATTGAAATGGCCGAAAGCCTTTTAAAAGGCCGCCATTCCAAAATTTATAACCAGTTCGCCGAAGGTAAAAACGTAAAAGATTACGAAGAAGAAGCAGCAAATTTAAAAGAAGCGCTTGAAGCTTTTTCCGCGGCGAAATTGATAAAAGGCAAAAAAGCACCGGATATGTTTATATGGGATTTGGGCCGGCTTATCAATATTTCCCGCCTGGCTTTTGACGCCGGAATTCTTAAACGGGAAGAAGCGCTCAAATATATAAGAGCCGCGGCGAAAGAAGTAAAAAAGAATTATTCGTCGTGGAAAGACGTTTCCATCGGTTACCAATTCGGCCGCGCCGTCTGGGGCGGGCTGGAACAGTTTGAAGAAATGAAAGAAGGCATGAAGCAGTTACTGACCGAGAAAGACAGCCCGTGGGTAACGCTGCCTTTTGATATGGACGTCAAATTCTAATGATTTGGATTGAAATAAAAACAAGCGCGCAAAATCCTTATATGGCAAGCAACCGGACCGCCGTTTACGACGGACTGATAAACGCCTGTGCCGATGCGCTGGGAATAAAAAAAGAAGACGTGATTATAACGAGCGGCATTACCGAGGGCGGGCCGGACGCGCTGCTGATAATAAGTGTCACGCTGCCGCAGCAGTACGGCGCTACGGAAAAGCAACAGCTTTCGATGTTTATCCTCAAAAATTTAGCCGCCGGCGCGCAGGTTAAACTGCGGGATGCGGCGCTTATAATTAACGAAGTCCCAAAACAAAATATGTCCGGCCTATGGAGCGTAAAATGACTGAAGAAAATAAACCCAAAATAAACGCTGACCTTTTAAAGCAGATGGACAATATCATAAACAACGCGGACGAGTCCGTTACTTCACGCGACAAACAGGGCATGACGCCGCTGATGATAGCCGTCAAAGAAGAAAATACGGAAACAGTGCAGGCTCTTGCCACGGCCGGAAGCGAAATAAACGCGCAGAACGACGCAGGGCAGACCGCCTTTATGTTAGCCGTGCAAAACGGCGCGTCGGACGCTATTTTGGACGCTCTTATTTCTGGCAACGCGAACCTTAATATTAAAGACAACCGCGGCAACACCGCGCTGATGTACGCCGTAAGCGGCATGGAAACGCCGCGCCTGCTGCCAAAACTTTTAGCCGCCGGCGCTAATCCCAACATTATTAATAATGACGGAGTCAGCCCGCTTATGTACGCCTGTTCCTCTAACAGCGGGCTTGAAGTAATACAAACGCTGCTGAATGCCAAAGCGGACTCAAGCCACCTGGACAATCAGGGCTGGTCCCCGTTAATGTACGTCGTACGCGCGAAAAATTTAAAAGCGGTGGAAGCGATTATCAACGCCGGCACTGACCTTAACCTGCGAAATAACGACGGGGAAACCGCGCTTATGCTGGCCCTCGCGCACAGCGCGTCAAACATAGACATAATAAAAATTTTAATAGCCGCGGGAGCGTCTCTGTCCGTCAAAGACAACAACGGCCGCAACGCGCTTATGTACGCCATTTACCATAAGGCGGATGCGAACGTAATCAAAATACTAGCAGCTCTCGGAAGTAAAAAATGAGCGCGGACTACTTTGGGACCACGCCGCTGATGCAGGCGGTTCTTGAAGAAAACCGCGAAACCGTAGAACTTCTGCTTTCCGCCGGGGAAAATATTAACGCGCAGGACAACCGCGGCCGCACCGCCCTTATGCTTGCCGCGCAAAACGGCAAAATATTTTCGCTTAATTTGCTACTTCAAAAAAACGCGGACGTCAAAATAAAAGACAATGAAGGTTATGACGCGCTGTATTATTCCCTCTCCTCCAAACACCCTGAAATTATTAAAGCGCTGCTTGCCGCCGGCGCGGCGCCGTCGTCAAAAGGCAAATCCGGCGTCACTACGTATATGCAAGCCGTCCAAAACATAACCGGTGAAATTTTGGATATTTTGGGCGCCGGCTCTTTTCTGTCGGAAAAAGACGACGACGGCCGCACGCCTTTGATGCACGCCGTGTCATCGGGAAATTTGGCCGCCGCGCGATGGCTGTTAAAACACGGCGTCGACGTAAACGCTCGGGACAAACAAAACCAAAACGCGCTTTTCCACATACGCGGCCATGAAGCCCAAAGTATTGACGCGGCGCGAGACTTAATCGCCGCCGACGCGGACATTAAAAGGAAAAATAAAACCGGCGACACACCTTTTGTCTACTGGACAAACAGAACCGATTTCCCGGATTTGCTCGAAGTTTTCCTTAACGCCGGCGCCGGCATTAACGAAACCGGCGCGTATTCAAGAACCGCGCTGCACGCCGCGCTCGACGGCGGCCGCCCGAAACAGATTATAGAACTTCTCCTTGACAAAGGCGCGGACACGACTTTAAAAGATTATTATAACGAAGACGCGCTTACAAAAGCAGCCAACGGCCGCGGCTATCAAAACAAGTCGGAACAGCAGCAGATAATAGACCTGCTTAAATCAAAAGGCGCTAAAACCAGCCGCGTCAGCGACGAAGAATTCAGAGACCTTTGTTACAGAGGCACCGCGCAGCAAATTTTGGCCGAGCTTGAAAACGGCGCGAACCCGAATTATATCGATTACCAGACGCCGCTTTTCAACGTCATAATGCGTAACGATGATTTGGAAACGGTCAAAGCCTTCATAAAATACGGCGCAAACGTTAAACAGACCGACGAGAACGGCGTTACCACGCTGCTTGAAGCCGCGAAATACGGCAATCTTGAAATCATAAAACATCTTTTGGAAAACGGCTCTTCTTACGACGAGCGGGACGCGAAAGGCCAGTCTGCTTTCCTCCGCGCGGCGATGAAAGAAAATATTTCCGGCCCGTCTAAAATAGAGCCCGAGGTTCTTGAATTATGTTTAAATGCCGGCGCGGATATAAACGAACGCTCCGCCAAAGAAGGCAAAACCGCGCTGCACTTTGCCGTCATAAACAAAAGCCCGGCGGCGCTGGAATTTTTACTGGAAAAAGGCGCGGACATCGACGCGCCGGATTACGCGCGTTATGACACGCCGCTCATGTTAGCGGTGCAAGATTTTACCGATTTGGAAGTTATAGAAATTCTGCTGAAAAACGGCGCGCGCGCCGACATTCCTAATTCTTTGGACCGCCTGCCCTATCCGTTCGTCGTGCAATGTCACCGGGACCAAATAGCGGAACTATTTAAAAAATACGGAATTACCGACGAGACACCTGACCCTGCGCATGTTATCCGCTCAATCCTGACAACCGGCAACGGCAACAAAGTAGAAAATCTGATAAAAACCGGTTTTGACGTAAACACTCTGATAGACGGCGTCCCCGCCGTAATCTACACCGTCCAACGTAACATTTTTACCGAGCCAGCCCAAATCCTGCTGAAAAACGGCGCCGACAAAAACGCGGCCTACTATAAAAAATCCTTGAAGGACTACATATCCGCCAGAGGCGACCGCTTTATAAACGACTTCAAAAAATATTTTAATTAATTATCATAATTAAAAAAGGTTAAGTTATAGGAACATTTTTAATATTCGGCTCTTCCGTTGACAAACCCCTCCTTCGCATATATATTATAAGTTGATGTTTAATGAAAAGCGAGGGAAATTATGAAAAATGTGAAAGCGTTAACTTTAACTTTGGCGTTGGCATTTATTTACAGCACCCTTTTTGCCGTACCCATAAAAAATGGAACAAACAAGCAAGAGGCAGCCCAAGTAATTGCTGTAACACAACCGGCCGGCGGCCTAATAAGCTCCGGCAATCTTACTGCCGTTACCTCTCTAACGTCCATTCCTAATACGTTGAACAACACCAGCGGTGTTCCCTCAAGCAGTAGCTCAAAAAAAGTCGCAGTAGCCGCATATACCGTTCCTCACCAGACAACACCTGATTCCCATGGGGCAACAACCTCCAGTTCTACCGCGGAAACACCGGCACCATCTCAGCCTGTCTCAGACCCTGATGCCGCATTTTACTGGACAACGAAGCCCCCCTATGTTGTTACAATAGATCCTGATGACGGTATTTTTGAAAATCAGACGCCACTTTCCTTTTACGCCCGCTATCCTAAAGTTGATTCTGACGGCACCGCTATTGAAAAACAGGGTTGTAACTTTTACACTCCTAGCAATATAAATAGCCTTTATTTAGTTATCCAAACCCCTTGCGGTGGAAATTCAAACAGTGCAAAAGAACTGCAATATATTTTCCCTAAGAGCGACAGTGACAACAGGATTATTTTTACGAATGCCGGCGAGCCGATGGCAGACAGAGACGGGCTTGTTTTTAGGAATGACCCGCCGCTTGGCGCCGTACTTTATGATACCCCGCAGGGCAAAGGCCTGGGTTCTTTTACCGGGCACTTATAAAATACAGTTGGCTTGCAGCCGCCACAGCGATAATCCCAATATCCATGATAATTATAAAAAATGTTATGGCGTGCCGGAACTCGAATTCGATGTAAAATATCAGAAAAAGAGCGGATCATCTTCTTCTAAAACAGTAAAGGCAAACATCAAATAAAAAACGGCGCCCTCTAGTGTCGAGAGGGCGCCGTAAAATATCTAATCTTTATAATTTCAGTTTTTTCAAAACTGTCGTTGCGCGCTTTAGCTGCATATCTACCTGTTTTTTGCTGGTGCCGCCGTAGGAGTTTCTCGCGTTTACGCAGGTTTCTAAATCTAACGCTTTAAAAATGTCCGCTTTAAAATGAGCGCTTATTTTTTGCAGCTGCGGCAGAGTTAAATTTTGCAGATTTTTGTTTTCGGAAATCGCAAAGGCCACCGCGCGGCCGCTGATTTCATGCGCGTCGCGGAAGGGCACGCCGCGCCGCACCAGCCAGTCCGCCATGTCAGTCGCGTTGGAATAATCCGTCTTAAAACTGCGCGCTATGCCGGCAGGTTTTACTTTAAGCGTCGCGAGCATGCCGGCAAAAACCTGCAAAATTAATTTGATATTGTCCGCCGCGTCAAACAGACCTTCTTTGTCTTCCTGCATATCTTTGTTATATGTAAGCGGCAGAGATTTGAGCGTGGTAAGCAGGCCGAGCAAATGGCCGTAAATGCGTCCGGTTTTCCCTCTCGTAAGTTCAGCGGCGTCAGGGTTTTTCTTCTGCGGCATCATTGAGGAACCTGTCGCGTAAGCGTCGTCAATTTCCACAAAACCGAATTCACTGCTGGACCAGATTATAAGTTCTTCCGAAAATCTGCTGAGGTGCATTGCTAGCGCGGCCGCGAAATTCAAGAAATCCAAAATATAATCCCTGTCGGAAACGGCGTCGCACGAATTGGAATAGAGATTTTTAAAGCCCAGTTCTTTCGCGGTAAAAAAACGGTCGATAGGCAGCGTGGTGCCGGCTATTGCTCCCGCGCCGAGCGGGCAGTTGTCCGCCGTGTTATACGCCGCTTTCAGACGGGCAAAATCCCTCTCAAACATACAAAAATACGCCATAAAATGGTGCGCCAGCAATATGGGCTGGGCGTGCTGTAAATGCGTCATGCCGGGGATAATTACGTCTTTATTTCTCTGCGTGAAATTCAGCGTGACGGTCATAAGCGCGCGCAGTAAATCCGCGATTTCCGCGCAAGTTTCCTTAACATACAAATGCGTGTCAACCGCCACCTGGTCGTTGCGGCTGCGGGCGGTGTGAAGGCGGCTTCCGGCGGGACCAATACGCCGCGCGAGTTCGCTTTCAATATTCATATGAATATCCTCAAGCGCGGCGGAAAACTGGAATTTGCCGGCCTCGATATCTTTGAGTATCGCGACCAGTCCGTCGATAATTTTTTTAGAGTCCCCCTCGGAAATTATCTTGCACTTGGCCAGCATTTTGGCGTGCGCTATGGAGCCGGCGATATCCTGCTTGTAAAGCCGCTTATCAAAATTTATGGAAGCGTTAAACTGCTCCATAATTTTATCCGTTTCTTTAGCGAACCTTCCGCCCCACATTTTTTTAGACATAATTGACTCCGCCAAACTATTTCTTGCGCTTTTCTTTCAACAGCGCGCGCACTTTCAGAGGCAGGCCGAACAGGTTTATAAATCCAGTCGCGTCTGCCTGATTGTAAACCGCGTCTTGGCCGAAAGTGGCAAACTCCTCGGAATATAAAGAATACGGGCTCTTAACTCCGGCGGAAGAAACTTTGCCTTTATAAAGTTTAACGCGCACGACGCCGGTAACCGTTTCCTGCGTTTTGTTAACAAAAGCATCCAGCGCTTCACGCAGCGGCGTGAACCATAAACCGTCGTAAACAAGCTCGCTGTATCTCAGCGCGACGGTCTGTTTAAAATTGAGCGTAATTCTGTCCAGACAAAGCGTTTCAAGTTCTGTATGCGCGTAATAAAGTATTTCCCCGCCGGGGGTTTCATACACGCCGCGGGACTTCATACCGACGAGCCTGTTTTCCACCATGTCCATTATTCCCACGCCGTTCCTGCCGCCGATTTCGTTTAATTTTTTCATCAGAGAAACCGCGTCCATTTTTTTGCCGTTGAGGCCGACGGGATTACCCTTTTCAAATTCTATCTCGACGTACTCCGGTTTATCCGGCGCTTTAGACGGCGGCGTTAAAAGAACAAACAAATCATCCTTAGGTTCGTTCCACGGGTCCTCAAGGTCCAGCCCTTCGTGCGAAATGTGCCAGATATTGCGGTCCGCGCTGTAAGAATTACTTTTCTTGACTGGTATAGGAATACCGCGTTTCTCAGCGTAATTTATCGCATCTTCGCGGGATTTAATGGGCCAGCGCGGGTCCCTCCACGGAGCGATAATTTTGATGTGCGGTGCAAGCGCTTTAACGGTAAGTTCAAAACGCACCTGGTCATTGCCTTTGCCAGTCGCGCCGTGGGCAACGGCGTCCGCGCCTTCTTTTAAAGCAATATCAACCAGCGCTTTGGCTATAACCGGCCGCGCGAAAGACGTGCCCAGCAAATATTTTTTTTCATAAACCGCGCCGGCTTTCATCGTCGGCCAGACGTAATCTTCCAAAAATTCTTTTGTCAAATCCGGCAGATAAAGTTTGCTCGCGCCGGTTTTTTTTGCACGCTCTTCCAGGCCAATGGTCTCCGCTCCTTGCCCGACGTCGCCGCAGACGCATATAATTTCCGCGTTAAAAGTTTCTTTAAGCCACGACACCATGACGGAAGTGTCCAGCCCGCCGGAATACGCCAAAACTATTTTCTTAATATCGCTCATTTTATTTACTATCTCCTGTTATTTAATCCTTTTTTTGCAGAGATAAAAGTTTGGCACGATACTCATCTGCTTTTAGTGCATCTCCTTTTTTATCATAAGCCTCTGCTATATTTGATAAAACTATTTCATCCTTAGGATTTAATTTCTCCGCTTTAAGGAAAAATATAAGCCCTTTATCATAATCTTTCTGAAGAGAATAATAAATACCTAAATTTGAAAGACTTTCAACGCTATCAGGATAATATTTTAAAATATTTTCCGACAGTTCTTTAAATGCTTCGTCAAGTTCCGTATGGTAAAACGCCAGCACATAATCTTGCATAGACGTAAGCATTTGTTTTTTTCCGTCGTCTAACGGTTTATTATCCGTCCAAAGCCAGCGGTTCTTATTTTTTACCGAGCGTTTAAGAGTTTCCAAAAATATCTCATTTACGCATTTTGTATCTTTTATTTCGCTGCACGCGCTGGCCTTCCCAAAACGCATATCCAAGCGGTCAGGAAAATTTTTTATTCCTTTGTCAATATAATCCAAAGCCTGTTTAAATAATTCCGTGTTAAAATTTTCTTTAAACACCATATATCCGGCAATTTCTTTTGTATTCGGGTCCGCGATTGCCAAACTATCAGAATTATCATCTGCCGCGGCAGGTAGTATAGTGTATGTTCCTACTGGTACCGGAGAACCGCCGTCTTTTTCGGTTGTGACTGTAACTTTTTCTTTACGGCTCTCAGAAAAATATCTATTAAATTGGTTAATGTAATATTCCGGAGTATTGTTATCGGCAGCATAAACACAAACGCCGGATAATATATAGATTAATGATATTAATAAAATATTTTTCATTTGTCTTTCATTTTAAAAATTCTTGTCGCTCATCAAAAGGGCCATGACGGCCTTTTGCACATGCAGCCTGTTTTCCGCCTCGTCGAAAATTACGCTCTGCGGGCCTTCCATAATATCCTCGGTAATTTCCTCGCCGCGGTGCGCCGGCAGACAGTGCATGACGACGGCGTCCTTTGACGCGGCTTTAAGCAGACGCTCATTAATCTGGTACGCGGCTAAATCTTTTTTGCGTTTTGCCGTCTCAGCTTCCTGGCCCATGCTGGCCCAAACGTCGGTATAAAGCACGTCGGCGTTTTGCGCGGCTTTAAGAGGATCAGACTCTAAAATAATTTTACTGCCGCTTTCTTTAATATCCGCCTCGGCAAGTTTAAGCATTGCCTGATTAACCTCATAACCTTTAGGACAGGACAGCGTAATATCCATGCCGACTTTGGCGCAGACAAACATAAGCGAATGCGCCACATTGTTCCCGTCTCCGACGTAAACAAGTTTGCGGCCTTTTAAATTGCCGAAATTTTCCTGCGCGGTAAAAATGTCCGCCAGCGCCTGGCACGGATGCGCCGCGTCCGTAAGCCCGTTAATGACGGGCACGCTGGCATAGTCCGCCAGTTCCTGGACGTCGCTCTGATTGAAAGTTCTTATCATAATCCCATCTACGTAGCGGGAAAGGACGCGGGCGGTGTCTTTAAGCGGCTCGCCGCGGCCCATCTGCGTGCTGACATTGTCCAAAAACAAAGCCTGCCCGCCTAGCTGCGCTATGCCTACCTCAAAAGAAACCCTCGTCCGCGTGCTTGCTTTATGGAAAATCATGGCAAGCGTTTTGCCTTCAAGCAGACGGTGCGGCTTGCCGGTTTTCTGCATTTGTTTTAATTTTTTCGCCGTCTCTAAAATGAGCGCGACTTTACCGAAACTCAAGTCGTGTATCGTGATTAAATCTTTGCCTTTCATCATAAAACACCTTCCAAAATTTTTACCGCCTCATCAACGTCTTTCTTATTTATAATCAGCGGCGGAACAAAACGCAGCACATTATCCGCCGTGCAGTTTATCATAAGCCCGCGTTCAAGACATTTTTTGACAATTTCCCCGCCTTCGTGTTCTAATTCCATACCGACGAGCAAACCTTTCCCGCGAACTTCTTTAGACGGTAATTTTTTAAGTTTTTCCATTAAATACGCGCCGCATTTTTCCGCGTTGGCGGCCAGATTTTCTTTTTCCGCCGTCTCAAGAACGGCTACAGCCGCAGCGCAGGCCAGCGGATTACCGCCGAAAGTGGAACCGTGGTCCCCTTTATGTATCGCGGACGAAACAGCCTCGGTGCAAAGCACCGCGCCGATTGGCAAACCGCCGCCGAGTCCCTTTGCCAGCGTCATAATATCGGGTTTTACGCCATAATGTTCAAAACAAAACATTTTGCCGGTTCTGCAAATACCCGTCTGAACTTCGTCTAAAATAAGCAGCGCGCCGCGCTCTTTGCAAAGTTTTGAAACGGCGGAAGCATATTCCTGATTGGCGACGTTTATGCCGCCTTCGCCCTGGATAAGCTCCAAAATTACGGCAACGGTTTTGTCGTCAAATTTACTTTTTAAATCTTCTATATCGTTAAATTTGGCGTAATCAAAGCCGGCGGGCAGCGGCTCAAAACCTTTATGGAATTTCGGCTGCCCCGTCGCGGTAAGCGCGGCGAGCGTGCGGCCGTGGAAAGAATCATTTAAAGAAATTATTTTAAATTTCCCGCCGTTCGCGGAGCCCCATTTGCGGGCGATTTTGATTGCGCCCTCTACGGCTTCGGTGCCGGAGTTTGCCAGAAAAACTCTTTCCAAACCGCTTAATTTTGCCAGTTTTTCGACTAAGCGCGCCTGAATTTCCGTGTGATAATAATTTGTGCAATGTATTAATTTTGACGCCTGCTCCGAAATCGCTTTGACAAGCGCCGGATGATTGTGCCCCAAAATGCTGACGGCTATGCCGGCGAAAAAGTCTAAATATTTTTTGCCGTCGGTATCATACAAAACCGCGCCGTTTCCTTTTTCCAACACTATAGGAAACCGCCCGAAAACGGGCAGATAATGCTTCGCTTCAATTTCTAAAATTTTTTCTTTTTTCATTTTGCCACCATTGTCCCTGAGCCTCTGTCCGTAAAAATTTCCATCAAAATAGAGTGCGGCGTTCTGCCGTCGATAATATGCGCTTTGCTTGTCATATGGTTAAGCGCGTGTATGCAGGCCTGCACTTTAGGTATCATACCGCCGTCGATAGTGCCTTTCATCATCATTTCATAGGCTTTGTCAAACGTCAGCGTTGAGATAAAAGTGTCCGGATTTTTATAATCCTCAAAAATACCTTTAACGTCGGTCAGCATAATCAATTTCTCGGCGTGCAGCGCGGCCGCGATTTCACCGGCCACCGTGTCCGCGTTAATATTAAAAGTTTCGCCGTTTTCGCCTACGCCTATGGGCGCTATTATGGGAATATAATCGTTGTCCAGAAGAGAGTTTAACAAGTGCGCGTTGACGGCGGTAACCGCGCCGACGAAACCGATGTCGACTTCTTTTGTCACGCCGTTTTCTTTAACTTCGCTGAGGACTTTTTCGGCTCGGAGAAGACTTGCGTCTTTGCCGTTGAGCCCGATGGCCTTTCCGCCGAACATATTGATTGTCGCCGTGACTTCCGTGTTTATTCTGCCCACCAAAACCATTTGGGCGATATCAACCGTTTCCCCGTCTGTCACACGAAGGCCGTTGACAAATTCAGACTTCTTGCCGACCTTTTTAAGCATGTCGGTAATTTCCGGCCCGCCGCCGTGCACGACGACAGGGCGCAGACCGGAGAACTGCAAAAACGCGATATCCTGCGCGACTTTCTTTTTAAGCTCCTCATTAACCATAGCATGTCCGCCGTATTTTATGACGACGGTTTTATTCTGGTATTTTCTGATATACGGCATAGCCTCTATCAAAGTTTCAATTTTATCGGCTGATTCGAACATTTTAACTCCGGTAGCTGCCGTTGATTTTGATGTAGTCATATGAAAAATCACAGGTCCAGACGGTGGCCTGCGCGTCGCCGCGGCCGAGGTCTATGGTCACGTGGATTTCTTTTTCTTTCATTTTTTCGGACAGCAGTTTTTCGTCGGCGTTAAGGCCGGTGCCGTTTTTGAAAATATGAATTTTTTCCAGCCAGACGTTAAGACGCTCAGGCTTTAAATTTATTCCGCTGTAACCAAGCGCGCATACTATGCGTCCCCAGTTGGCGTCCTCACCGAAAAAAGCTGTTTTCACCAGCGGGCTTCTGGCCACGGTGCACGCCGCGGTCTTGGCTTCTTCCCGCGTCTGCGCGCCCTGGACGGAAATTTCTATAAATTTCGTCGCGCCTTCACCGTCGCGCACCATCATTTTGGCAAGTTCTGTCGCCACTTCTTTTAACGCGCCGTAGAAAACTTTATAATCTTTGTCCTGCTCGCGTATAACCATTTTATTGCCGGCGCAGCCGTTGGCTAGGACGATAAGAGTGTCATTTGTACTTGTGTCCCCGTCGACGATGGCAAGATTAAAAGACCTGTCCGCGACATCTTTGACGCACTTCTGCAAAAGCGTGCGGGAAATGCAAATATCCGTCGTAATATAAGAAAGCATGGTGGCCATATTCGGCGCTATCATACCGCTGCCTTTCGCGATACCGGCGACTATTACGGGCGTTCCCTCAATTTCAATTTTTACCGCGTATTCTTTGGCGTAAGAATCGGTCGTCATAATGGCCGTCGCAGCGTCTTTGCCGCCTTTAACGGAAACTTCTTTGGCTACTTTTTTTATGCCGGCTTCCATTTTATCCATATTAAGATAAGAGCCGATTACGCCGGTGGAAGAAACAAAAACTTCTTTCGGGCTGCAACCAATTTGCTCCGCCGTAATTTCCGCCATCTGACGCGCGTCTTTAAGCCCCTGCTCGCCGGTGCAGGCGTTCGCGCAGCCGGCGTTGACAATAATCGCGCGCGCGGTTTTGTTAAGCAGATTTTCTCGGCAGACAATCACCGGCGCGGCGCACATTTTGTTTTGGGTAAATACCGCGCCCGCGACGGCGGGAACCTCGCTTACTATAACCGCTAAATCTTTTTTCCCGGCTTTTTTGAAACCTGCCCAAACGCCTGCGGCTTTAAAACCTTTCGGCGCTGTAATGGACGGCTTATTAACTTTCATTGTCTTATCTCCTATGGGTATAACGGAACATCATCAAGGCCGGTTTTTTCATCCAGCCCAAACATTAAATTCATATTCTGCACGGCCTGCCCGCTCGCGCCTTTGACTAAATTATCCAGAGCGCTCAGCACGACGACGCGGTTTAGCCTCTTATCAATATGCCAGCCTATATCTATATAGTTTGAGCCGCGCACATTTTTTGTCGCGGGCGACGCGCCGAGGCCAAGCACGCGTACAAACGGCTTACCTTTATATATATCATATGCCGCCGCGATGTCTTCCGGCTTAACATTCGGTTTTAAATTTGCGTAACAGGTGGCAAGTATTCCGCGCACTATCGGCGCGAGATGAGGAGTGAAAGAAATTTTTATTTCTGTTCCGGCGGCAGCGGAAAGATGTTCTTCAATTTCCGGAGTGTGGCGGTGGTTCGTAACGCCGTAGGCGGAAAAATTTTCATACACTTCGGAAAAATGGCTGCTGAGTTTCAGCGCGCGGCCCGCGCCGCTTACGCCGGACGCGGCGTCAACGATAATATTTTCCGTCTGAACCAAGCCGGCTTTCAGCAACGGAGTAAGCGCCAGTATGGACGCTGTCGTGTAGCAGCCGGGATTAGCTAAAATTTTCGCATTTTTAATTTTATCGGCGTAAAGTTCCGGCAGGCCGTAGATTGCGCCGGCGTCTTTATGCGTATGCGGTATTTTATACCACGCCTCATAAACGGCAGAGTCCGCAAAACGGTAATCCGCGCCAAGGTCGATAATTTTTACTTTATTTTTCGCCAGTTCCTTCCCGACGGACATCGCGTGGCCGTGCGGAAGGGCGACAAAAATAACGTCGGACTCGTCAGCGTTTTTCACGACGGTCTTCATATCGACAAAGTTTTGTTTATATATTTCCGCCAGATGGGGATATATGGACGAAACGGACGCGCCTGCATTCGTTTCGGAAGTCAGATATTTTATTTCTGCCTTTTTATGGTGGTGTAGTACCCTCAACAACTCGGCGCCGGTATAACCGCTCGCGCCAATTATGCTTATCTTCAATTTTTTGGGCTCCTGCCTCGGGTGTTTTATTTTCCCTTTAATTTTTGCAACCAAAAAATAATGGCGGGCTACGGGCCCGCTTTCTTGTATAAAAAATTATACAACTTTTTTAAAATAAATTGTAAAAGTTTTTTTTAAAAACATATAATAAGGTAAGTACACAGGAGAATATTATGCCACTTAAATCTAAAGTATATTTTACCGACATGCATACCAAACTTGGCGAAGGACTGCCGAAAAAATTAACCCGTTTTATAAAAGCCGCGGGAATAGAGCAGATAGATTTTAAAAATAAATTTGTCGCCATAAAACTGCATTTTGGCGAGCCGGGCAACCTAGCTTTCCTGCGCCCTAACTACGCTACCGCCGTCGCGGATTTGGTAAAAAAATTAGGCGGCAAACCTTTTTTGACCGACTCAAACACTCTTTACGCCGGCGGAAGAAAGAACGCGCTGGAACACCTTGAGTCCGCCGCTTACAACGGTTTCACGCCGATAACGACCGGCTGTCAGGTTATTATCGCCGACGGGCTGAAAGGGACCGACGAGGCTTATGTCCCCGTAAAAAACGGCGAATATGTAAAGCACGCAAAAATAGGCCGTGCCGTTATGGACGCGGACATTGTAATTTCTCTCAACCATTTCAAAGGCCATGAATTCGCGGGCATGGGCGGAGCTTTAAAAAACGTCGGCATGGGCTGCGGCAGCCGCGCCGGGAAAATGGAAATGCACAGCGCGGGGAAACCCACGGTTCAGACGGAACGCTGCATAGGCTGCGGCGCGTGTTACAGAGTTTGTCAAGTCGCCGCGCCGGAAATTAAAAACGGCAAATCAAAAATAAATCATAAAAAATGCACCGGCTGCGGTATGTGCATCGGCGCCTGCCCGACGGACGCGATTACCGCGTCTTTTGACGAAAGCCTTGATAACATGAACAAAAAAATAGCGGAATACGCGATAGCGGTTTTAGAAGGCAGGCCGAGTTTCCACATATCGCTTGCCGTAGATATTTCTCCGCACTGCGACTGTCTTTCCGAGAACGACGTTCCGATAGTGCCCAACGTCGGCATGTTTGCGTCATTTGACCCTGTGGCCATTGACTGCGCGTGCGCGGACGCTGTCAACAAACAACCGATAAATCCCGGCAGCCTGCTGGCGCAAAAAGGACATACGCACGACGACTATTTTAAAGATTTGTCCGACATCACCGACTGGCGCAACTGCGCGAAACACGCCGAGAAACTTGGTCTGGGTTCGCAGCAGTACGAGCTTATTACTATAAAATAAATGACTTTAATTCTGGCCATAGACGGCCGCGCGGCGGCGGGGAAAACGACTTTTGCAAAATTGCTTGCCAAAAATTTTGCCGCGCAAATAATACACACGGACGACTTTTTTCTTCCGCCGCAAAACCGTGTGGAAAAAATCTCCGGGCATATGGATTTAGGCGGACTGAAAAAAGTTTTGAAAAATTTGTCCGCCGGAAAACCCGCCGTTTACAAACCGTATGACTGCGCGCGCGGCAAATATAAAAAAGAAATAAAAATAAATCCGCGCGGCCTGATTATCGTGGAAGGCTGTTACAGCTTGCACCCAAAACTGGCGGCGCATTACGACCAAAAAATTTTTATGAATATTTCCCCCTCCGCCCAGAAAAAACGCATACTGGCGCGCGGCGGAAAAGAAAGCTTGAAAGCGTTTCAAAAAATCTGGATTCCCGAAGAAGAAAAATATTTCCTCCGTTACGCTCCGCAAAAATACTGCGATATGATTTTAGAAATAAAATAAAAGTTTATACGCCCTTTTTAAGCGTCCCGTTTTGGAAAGAATAGACGGTCTGTACACCGACGGAATTTATAAAATCGTCTTCGTGGGAAATAACAATCATCGCGCCGGGATAAGCCGATAAAATTTCCTCAATATGCCGCCGCGTGGCCAAATCAATATTATTCGTAATCTCGTCCAGCAAAAGCAGGCGCGGCACGCGCGCGGCTATGGCGGCAAGAGACAAACGCGCGCGCTCTCCGCCGGAAAGAAGAGATATGTCCAGGTTAACTTCTTCATTTTTGCGGAACAAAAAATCATTTAAATGTTTTCTTATTTCGGCGTGCGTCCACTGCGGCGCGGCCGCGGAAATTACGTCAAGAGCATTTCGCGTCCCGGCGATATTATTATAATGCTGGTCAAGAAACCCGACTTCTTCCGTCTTGGGAGCGTCCCATGTTCCGCCCAGCCGCCGCGCCGGGTTCATTATCGCCTTAAACAAAGTTGATTTGCCGGAGGCGTTGTCCCCGGTAACTGCGACTTTTTCCCCCGCCGCCACGGTAAGATTTACGCCGCTTATAACAACTTTTCCGCCGTAACCCGCCGCGCCGTCCATTATAAAAAGCGCGGTCCCGTTTTGTGCTCCCGCTGGAATATTAAAAGACGGCTTGATAATTTCCCTCACGCCTAACGCGCGGATTTGCTCGTTAATTTCGTCTTTCTTATCAAAAATGGCGCTCTTTTTGCTTCCGGCGGTTTTCTCCGCGCGGCGCTCCATCCCGCCGGCGATTATCGGCGCCCATTTGCCTTTGTCCCTGGCAAGTTCGCCGTGACGGCGACTTTTCGCGGCGCGTTCCTGCTCGGCCATAAGACTGCGGTGGTTTTGCTTTTTTTCTTTTTCAAGACTTTCAAGTTTCGCATTTAAACCCGCTCGTTTTATTTCGCTCTCACGCATATAATCGTCATAATTTCCGGTGAAAATATTTACCGCGCCGTTTTCTATGTTCCAGATTGTGCCGACGTTCCGCAGGAGTTCCGGGTCATGGCTGACGACAATCAGAGTTCCTTTGAAATATTCCAGCATATTCATTAAAGATTTACGGTTGGCGCGGTCAAGATGGTTTGTCGGCTCGTCCAGCAGAAGAATGTCCGGCGCGGCGGCAAGCGCGGATGACAACGCTTTATTAAACCGCTGGCCGCCGCTCAAATCGTCATGCTCCGTAACCGTCTGAGGAACATATGAAACCACGGCGCCGGGCGGAACGGCAATTTCTCCGTCAATTAAAGTTTTGTCCTCTTTTATCGCGCGCAGCAGCGTTGTTTTGCCGCCGCCGTTAACGCCGATAACCGCGATTTTCGCGCCGTAAGGAACCGACGCGTTAAAATTTTCAAAACAAATTTTATGCGGCAGCACAAGAGACAAATTTTTTAACGCCAAAGGTTTATGCATAGTTTAATGGTACAAAAAAATCCCCGGTTTTTCGCCGGGGATTTTTACTTTTGAAATATTACTTGCTTTCGGCAACATGCAGCTTGCTGTGTTTTCTGCTGTAAGCAAAATAGATTATAAAACCTATAATCGTCCAGACGACTAGCCTTATCCACGTGTCCACAGGCAGCGCAAGCATCTGCGCGGCGCAGACAATCGCGCCAAGCACGGGAACAAGCGGGACCATCGGCGTTTTAAACGGACGATTTATGCCGGGGTGCGTTTTGCGTAAGACTAAGACTGAAATGCAGACAATCACAAACGCCGCCAGCGTGCCTATTGAGACAAGTTCGCCCAGCACGTTAATGGGCAGCAGACCGGCGATAAGCGCCGCGGCGACGCCGGTAATAAGAGTGGAATTAGCCGGGGCCTTATGCTCGTTAACCTTAGAAAAAAACTTCGGCAGCAGGCCGTCCTTTGACATGGCAAAGAAAATCCTCGCCTGCCCCATGGACATAACCAGCACGACGGTGGTAAGCCCGGCTATGGCGCCCAGTTTGATAAGAGGGCTCAGCCATTTAATGCCCGCGGTGTCTATTGCAAGCGCTATCGGCGCGGACACGTCAAGTTTGGAATAATGGACAATCCCCGTCGCGACGGCGGTTACCAAAACGTATAAAACGGTGCAGATAACCAGAGACATCATAATAGCGCGCGGCATGTCCCGCTGCGGGTTTTTAGCTTCCTGCGCGACGGTGGAAACAGCGTCAAAACCGATATACGCAAAGAAGATGACGCCCGCTCCGCGCAAAATCCCGGACCAGCCGAAATGCCCGAAAGAGCCTGTATTCTGCGGTATATAAGGAACCCAGTTTTGCGTGTTAATATAAGAAATTCCGAAAGCTATAAACAAAACGATTACCATTATTTTTATAAAAACTATGACATTGTTTACGCCGGCGGACTGCCTTGTCCCGCGCATAAGCATGGCGGCGACAACGGCGACGATGAAAACCGCCGGCAGGTTTACAATGCTGCCGCTGAGCGCCCAGTGCCCGCCCACGTGCATAAAAGGCGCGACGGTAAGCGCCGTCGGAATATGCATGCCTATTCCGTCAAAAAGACTGGCCACGTAACCGGACCAGCCGACGGAGACCGTGCCCGCGGCAAATAAATATTCCAGAACCAGATTCCATCCGATAAACCACGCGATAAATTCGCCCAACGTGGAATAACTGTAAGCGTAAGCGCTGCCGGCCACCGGGAGCATCGACGCGAATTCCGCGTAACAAAGCCCCGCCATAGCGCAGCCGAAGGCGGAGATTATGAAGGAAATGGTAAGCGCCGGCCCGGCGTAATTTGCCGCCGCGGTGCCGGTCAGCACAAAAATACCGGTGCCGATAATAGCGCCTATGCCCAATGCCGTCAAATGCCACAGAGAAAGAGAACGTTTAAGCCCGCCTTCCGTTTCCAGCGATTCGGTTATAATAAGGTCAACCGGTTTTCTTCTGAACAGTTTTTTTATCATATGTATTAACCTATTAGTACATTGTAACATAATATGACGAAATTATAAAAAGTTTTTTCGCGGCATACAGACTTTAGTATATTTTTTAACTAATTAATAATAGCTATCTACTTTTAATAGAATATATTATTACCTGCATTTAAACGGAAGTTATACAATAGAAAGCGAAATACATAATAGTGGAAATAATTTATTTATTTAATTATATTAATAAAGCATTATTATTATAAATAAATAATATATTTAGGATTTAAAGATGAATTACTGCCGGCAACATTTGCCGTTTGCGGCCGTGTGGAAAAACCGGAGAATCACCCGCCTTTTCGTCCGGGCTTTAACCATCTATATATTATTCTTGGCAGCCGTTTTGCTTTCGCCCTCTCCCCTCTTCGCGCAGGCGGCTAATTTTACGGACCTTCGAACGGCTATAATTTCCGCCGCCGGCACAACCGCGACAATACCTTTGGACGATTATCTTGCCATGCAGCCGACGGACACGGCCGCTACAATCAGCTCCCCCTCAAATATTACTCTGCAGACGCAAAGCGGCAATCCCCTGACGTTTGACGCGGCCGCCGGACAGACCGACCACATGTTTTTCATCTATAATCCCACTGCCGTCTACGACTCCGGCTATATGCTGAACATCGCGGGTTCCGTCACGTTTAAAAACACAAATCTCATCGGCAGCGGCAGCGTTCTGTCCAACTACTACGGACAGGCTAATATCGGCGGTGACGGCGCTTCTGTTACGTTTGACAATAACGCGGTATCCGGGGGATATGTATACGGCAGCACAATTTTCAATTACGGTCTTACCAACGTGAGCGGAGCCGACATCACATTCAGCAACAACAGCTCGACGTGGTTCGGCGGCGCCATCGCCAATATGGTCGGCGGCAGTATCGATATTGCCGGAACAAACAGCATTACATTCAGCGGCAACTCCGCGGGATACGGCGGCGTCATTTACAACGACTCCGTGATGACGATAGAGAATGGCGGGCTTTTGACATTTTCCGGCAACAACGTGACCGCCCACGGCGGCGTCATGTATGAAGACGGCGGTTCCCTGACGATAACAGGCGCGGGAGACGTGTCTTTTCTTAACAATACGGCTGAAGCCAACGGCGGCGCGTTCTATATTTCCTCCTCAGGGCTCTCCATGAGCGGCGGGACCTTGACTATGAACGGAAACACGGCCGGCGGCGCCGGCGGCGTGATAGGTCTTGTTACGTCCCAGCCCACGGATATTATTTTTAATAATATCTCCGCGACGGGCAATACCGCGGGCGAGGGCGGGGTAATCTACAATAACGGCTCCGCGATTACTTTGGGCGAGGCCGGCGGCACGGCGACGTTTGACCAGAATAATGTTGTAGTCGGCACCGGCGGAAGCGGTAACGGAGGCGCGATAGAGAATTACGCGGGTTCGATAGATATCCTCAGCGCGGCGGCGTTCACGAACAACACGGCCGCTAACAACGGCGGCGCGATTTACAACCAAGCGGGGACGCTGAACGTCTCTGCGGGCAGCTCGTTCAGCAACAACACGGCGTTGCAGGGCGGCGCCATTTACAACGCCGGCACCGCGACGATAGCCGGCACGACGTTTGATTCTAATACGGCCGGTAACGGTGCCACAACCGACACTGGCGGCGCAATTTATAATAGCGGCACTTTAATTCTGAATTCCGGCAATAAGTTCACAAATACGGCAGGCGTCGTAAGTACCGGACTTGGCGGGGCTATTGCCAATGTGGGAGCTTCCGCTTCCGTCGTCATCACAAACAATGATTTTGAAGGGTTGAATACCAATAACGGCGGCGGAGCGATTTTTAATCAATCCGGCACGGCCACAATCTCCGATTCGATGTTCTATGCCAATACGGTCATTAATAACGGCGGAGCGATTAATAATTACATTTCAGGCACGGTCATCATTTCCGGCTCTACTTTTGATTCCAACACAGCCGGACGTAACGGCGGGACGATTTATACGGACAGCGGCGTATTGACTCTGAATGCCGGTAATACATTTAAAAATACCGACGGAGCCGTAAACGCCGACAACGGCGGCGCTATTGCGACGGGAACTTCGGCGCAATTGACAATCACGGGCGGCAACAATACCTTCACCGGGATGAAAGCTTCTACATACGGCGGAGCGATTTATAACGCCAGCACCCTCGTTGACAGCAGCAATGTCAGTTTAAACACCATTTCCGGCGCAACGTTCGATTCCAACGTCGCCGGTAGCTGGGGCGGCTCCATTTACAATACCGGCACTTTAGTACTGAATTCTGGCAATACGTTCTTAAACACGGCCGGCGCGGTAAATGCCAACCTTGGCGGGGCCATTGCCAATGTGGGAGCTTCTGCTTCCGTCGTCATCACAAACAATGACTTTGAAGGGTTGAATACCAGCAACGGCGGCGGAGCGATTTTCAATCAATCCGGTACGGTTACCGTCTCCGATTCAACATTTTATGACAATACGGTTGTCAATAACGGCGGGGCGATTAACAATTATATGTCAGGTACTGTCATCGTTTCCGGCTCTACTTTTGATTCCAATCAAGCCAGCGGCAGCGGCGGCAACTACGGCAACGGCGGAGCGATTTTTGCGGACAGCGGCGTATTGATTCTGAATGCCGGCAATGTATTTCAAAATACGGACGAAGTCATAAACGCCGTGAATGGCGGCGCGATTGCGACCGGAACTTCGGCGCAATTGACTATTACTGACAACACCTTCACAGAGATGAAAGCTTCTACATACGGCGGTGCGATTTATAACACCGGCGGCTTGTCAATGTCCGGCTCTACTTTTGATTCCAATACTGCCGGCAGTAACGGCGGGGCGATTTATTCCGGCGGCGGGACGAACAATATTGACAGCACCAAATTTCTTGATAACTCCGCGGGTTACGCAGGCGCCATAAACAACGTTTCCGGCACGATGAATATATCAAACAGCGAGTTTGACAATAATACAGCCGCCGCCAGCACGAGCGGAGCAATCGAAAATACCGGGATATTGAACATAGACACCGGCGCGGCGGACACAGGCACGACATTTTCCGGCAATACGTCCGCCACGTATGCCGGCGCTATTTTCAACGCCAACAGTTTGACAATAGGCAAAGCGACTTTCAGCGAGAATTCAACTGCAATCAGCGGCGGCGCGATTTACAACAACGCCGCCGGTACGGCGGCAATATCCGATACCGACTTTGACTCAAATAAAGTAGGCAGCAGCGGAGCCGGCGGAGCGATAGAGAATTTGGGAACGCTGACTCTAAATTCCGGCAATGTGTTTGAAAATACATTGAACATAATAAATGCACAGGTAGGCGGGGCCGTCGACAATTCCGGCCCATCCGCAAACCTGACCGTTACGGACAATATATTTACCGGTTTGCAAGCCTCAGCCGCCGGCGGCGCGATTTCCAGCGGGGGCGGCGGGATTGTAAATATCAGCGGCAGCCAGTTTATTGACAACTCCGGGGGTTACGCGGGCGCGATTTTGCAGACGGCCGGAACGATGACGATAGACGGCAGTTCGTTTACAGGCAATAAGTCAGCCACCACCAGCGGGGCAATAGAAAACAGCGGGACGATAACTATCAGCGGCGCGACGACGTTTACCAAAAATACGGCCGCAAACGCCGGCGGAGCTATTTATAATTACGGCGCCGGCGACCTGACGATTGGAAGCGGCGCTTCTTTCGACGAAAACACGGCGGCAAATTACGGCGGCGCGATTGTCAATATTACGTCGCTGTCACTCGACGGAGTTTCCTTTACCGGCAATACTGCTGCGACAGGAAACGGCGGCGCGGTTTACAATACCGGGACAACGACCGGCGGCGGCACGTTTGACGCTAATACCGCCGTCAGCGGCGGCGGCATTTATAATAACGGTTCGCTTGATATGACGAGCGGCGATGTTTCTTTTGCGGATAACGTGTCGACGAGCGCCAACGGCGGCGGCGGAGGGGCCATATTCAATGACGCGGCCGGCGTGGCAAACATCGGCAGCGCGGGCACGACGACGTCGTTCAGCGGCAACACGACGGGTTACGGCGGCGGCGCGATTTTCAACGGCGGACAGACGACTGTGACCAACGCTTCTTTTGACAATAACGACAGCGGAGCGTTCGGCGGCGCGATATATGACAGCACTTCTTCAGGCGTTACCGATGTCACGGGTTCAACTTTTACGTCCAATACCGCCGCGCAGCGCGGCGGCGCGATTTATAACCAGGGCACTGTGACGGTGGATTCTTCAGATTTTGAGTCCAACGTTTCTCCCGAGGGCGGCGCTTTCGACCAAGTCGGCGTGTCGGCCACCATAACCAACAGTACGTTTAATAACAACGTCGCCGGCAACTATACCATCGACACTGGAACAGGAGCAGTCACCGTCACGTCGGTAAGCGGCACCGGCGGGGCCATAAACAACTACGGGGAATTAAATATAAGCGGCTCAGATTTCACAAACAATCTGGCCTCTTACGGCGGCGCGATTGATAACTACGGCGCGGCGGCGAATTTAACTATGACGGACACAAACGCCTCCGGCAACTCTGCCTCCATGGGCGGGTTTTTCTCCAATCAGGCAGGTTCGGCAAATATAAGCGGCGGCACATTCGCGTCAAACACGGCGGGCGCGTACGGCGGAGTTTTTTACAACAACGGCGGTACATTAAGCGTTGACGGAGCAACCATTAATGACAACAGCGCGGCCAGTTACGGCGGCGTGCTGTTCAATCCGTCGGGCAGCACGGCGACGTTCTCCAATACTTCCGTGGATTCCAATTCATCAAGTTATATCGCCGGAGCAATGTCCAACAACGGCGGCACGCTGAACATTTTGGGCGGGACAAGCTTTACGAATAACACGGCCTCCTATTTGGGCGGCGCGATTTACACCTACGGCACGCTTAATCTCGATTCTTCCGCAGACGACATTACTTTCAGCGGCAACAGCGCCGCCGCGGGCAACGATATTTATATGGATACTACCTCCGGCGTCGTCAACGTGGACGGCACGGCCAATAACGTTATTATCGGCGACGGCATCACTGGCAACGGCGCGATAAATAAGAGCAACGCGGGAGTGTTTCAAATCAACGGCAACAGCTCGGGCTACACGGGCGTGTTTAATAACGACGGCGGACAGACGATAGCGAAGGCGGCTTTCTTCGGCGGGACGAACAATATTTCCGGCGGCGATATCGAACTGGCCGACGGGTCCGGCATCACGCCGGGCAGCACGTTCAACATCGGCGCGGCCGGCACGCTGCTGCTGTCGACGAGCGGCGACTTGACGTTCGGCGCGGGGCTTGTGAATGATTTAAGCGGCGCGGGCGGCGTCATCAACAAGACGGGTACGGGCACTTTATACGTCACCGGCGACAACTCGGCTTTTGACGGCACGTACGAGCAGTCGGCTGGGAACTCAATTTTTACCGCTCCCACTTTCGGCGGCGCCCACGATATCAGCGGCGTAGGCGTGATGACGCTGGCCGGCGGTTCTTCCTTCACGGCCGGCAGCAGCATAGCGCTTTCCGACACGGCGGCTTTGGATATTACCACTAACTCAGATATAACTCTGGCGGACGCTTCCCAAATAACCGGTACCTCAACGACGAGTATAAATAAATCCGGAACGGGCACGCTCAATATTTTGGCCGACGAATCAGGCTATCTCGGCACTTATAATCAGACGGCGGGCGAAACCGACGTTACCGTCGACGGCAAAATGTTCGGCGGCGCAAATAACATATCTGACAGCGCGCTCAATATAACGACGGCAAACGGTCTTTATTACAATGTCACTTTGGGCGATAACGGCGTGCTTAATAATTATGACACGACCGCGGCGTCGACGGATATCGGCGCGGCGGGCAGTACAATAAATTTTGCGTCGGGAGCGTCCGGCGCGGCAATGAATTTCGGCGCGGACACGTCGTTAACGCAGGCGGCGTATAATTTAGTAGCGGCGATAGACAACGGTAACGCGAATACCGTTGCGTTCAACAATTCGGACGTGACGTTCGCCTCGACGGACTACACCGGGACGACGAAATATACGTTCAACAACTCCGTGATAGATTTGACCACGCCGGTGCCGGCGCTGCGCACGATGACGTTCGACAATCTGACGGCTACTAACTCTTCGCTGTCTTTCGACGTGAACGCGGATGTAGTGGGCAGCACGGAAACGTTTACGTCCGATAAACTGGTAGTCAATAACGGCAGCGGCGGAAGCCTTCTGGCGCTGGGCCCCATCAGGATACTGGATGACGCCGACGACGGTCTCTTCGGTACGAACCACATCGCTAATGTTTTGAACGGCATTCAGTTTAACGCGGGGCAGACGACGTATATCTCCACGACGGCCTATGAATATCTGGCGACGGTGGACGCGGCTCAGACGGGGTTGGACCTGACCGTGCTGCAGGCGTCGGACGAGAACTCTCTGTATATCATGAACGCCCAGTCGGGCAGCAGGGGATTTAACTTTTCATTTTATCAGGGCTATCCCACCTATTACAATATCGGCCAAAGCTTGAGCCCGACGGCAGCTGGCGACTTCGCCGTGCAAGGCTACGACACCGATCCGACGCACAGCATCCTCTCCGGCGCCCTGGTGAATACAACGGGAATACCTACGGGTGAGAACGGCTCCTTCTTCAACCTGGTCAATGTGACGAACTTTTCGCTGACAAACATGACGGTGGAAGACGCGCAGACCTCAGGGGCAGGTTCCGTGTTGCAGATGAGCAATGCCGGCGCGACGGCCGTCTTGGACAATCTGATTATCCAAAACAATTCGGCTACGGGGAGCGGCGGCGCGATAAGCAAGACCAACGGCGCGGGATCGCTGACAATCACAAACACAACGTTTGATACTAACACGGCGGGCGCGAGCGGAGGAGCAATCTATAATAATCACGGGCCTCTCCAGATTGGCGACGGGGTTCAGTTTATCGATAATACGGCCGCGGTGGCCGGCGGCGGCATCTACACTAACGGCGGCGCAGTGGACATTGGCGACAACGTGGTGTTTCAAGGCAACCAGGCTAACGGCGCCAGCGGGAGCGGCGGCGCTATTTACGCGGAGGGCGAGGATATAACAATCGGCAATGGCAGCTTATTTAAAGGGAACTCTGCAACCAAAAGCGGCGGCGCCATCTATAACTGGAACGATTCAACCGGCGGCACGGTGACCGTCGGCGATAATGCTCAGTTCATCGGCAACTCAGGCACCAGCGGCGGCGCCATCATCAACTTTGACGGCTATGTCTCCGTCGGCAGCAATTCTTCTTTCGACGGCAACACGGCGAGCGGCAGCGGCGGCGCCATCTATAATGACTACTATGCCGGCGCGGGCCCCGCTGCCACAGTCATCAACGGCGGCACGACCTTTATGAACAACCAGGCTACGACAGGTTTAGGCGGAGCAATCTACAACAGTGGCACGGTAACGTTGGATAGTACTACAGGGGACATAAGTTTTTCGAACAATAGTGACAGCAATGGTTCGAATGATATATATAATGATGATGGCACAATAAATATAGATGGAGCGAATAACATTATTATAGGAGACGGCATAGCTGGCACAGTGTCGGCGGTGATAGACAAACCTGGCGCGGGCGAATTACTCATCAACGGGGACAGTTCGGGATATTTGGGGACATTT
>Ga0123354_10000096_pt1 | contig 65163 bp, 96 predicted proteins | sample TergutLab28metaG_2_FD_97872 | JGI IMG/M metagenome (GOLD analysis project Ga0123354, IMG submission 97872) | Labiotermes labralis P4 segment gut microbial communities from Petit-Saut dam, French Guiana - Lab288 P4 | ecosystem: Host-associated > Arthropoda: Insects > Digestive system > Gut ... | reverse complement strand
TATTTAATTTTAATGGTTTTGGTGTTCGAATCTTATCTAAAGATGGAAGTGAGTGGTTTGTCGCGGCAGATGTATGCCGAGTTCTAGGAGTGCAGAACGTAGCACAAGCCTTAGACTCCCTTGATGAGAGTGACAAACATATGTTCGATATAGGTCTGCCGGGTCGCAAACCCTACGCTATTAATGAATGTGGTCTATATGCATTGATTTTTAAGTCTCGTAAAGAGGAGGCATTAAAGTTTCAACGATGGGTGATCACCGAAGTGCTCCCATCTATTCGTAAGCATGGAGCATATATTACGAAGCATACATTACTACAGATGCAGGATAGCCCTGAGAAGCAACAAGAACTTATTGATACGTTACTTGATGAGAACGCTCTTATTACTAAAAGACTAACAGCTACGTCTAATTCTATTGATGCTTACTATAATGCACAACTTGATGCAGAAGCAGAACTAGATGAAGTGAAGCAAGAGAATGAAAAACTTAAATCATTACTTGTTGATGCAGGTATAGATTGGGAAAATCAATAGTGGAGGATAATCGGACATGAGCCTTATAAAATTTAGCTGTCAGATAGCGGATATGATTCCGTTCACGCAGTTGCTTCCGTTTCAGGGTAACTTGAAGAAGCGTACAGAACAAGACGTAGAGAACCTTGCAGGTTCGTTGCTGCAAGATGGGATGAAAGCTCCTTTCTATATATGGAAGAAGCCGTGGCCGGATGAGTTGCGACAACAGAGTGCAGCTACATTGGAAGACGAGCAGAAGTGGTTCGAGGATCAGCCTAACTACGTGCTCGATGGTCATGGGAGAATAGCTGCTATTCATTGGATAGCAGATCATAAGGATGCTTCGGTATTAGCCGATAGCTATCCGTATATAACCATTGTTGAGGAGACGTTGGAGGAAGCGAAGAATACACTTCTTCAAGTGTCTTCACAATATGGCAAGATAACGCAGAAGGGCCTTGCTCAATTTATCGTGAACTGTCCTAAGATTGATGTGAGTAGGTTAGGAGTGAAGTTCAAGGTCAATGAGGTACAGGCAAAGCCTGTTGAACAACCGAAGGATGAGTATGTTGTGATGAGGTTGAGGGTGCTTAGAGCAGATGTACCGAATATAGTGAATGTATTCAAGGGTATACCGTCTGTACAGATAATATAAAAGAGGTGGATCGTGTTTCGTGTGTTACATGCATTATTCATTGGGGATAATATGAACAGTTCGTTAGAACTAGCTGATTTTGTATTTATTATTGGCATGTTCTTATCGCTTGTAGTAATATTGCTCGTGACGTTAATTTTGAATAGGAGAATACATAGGAATACGATACGAGAACAATCTGTTGATGAGAAATTGAATAAGGCTCTTGCAGAACAAAAGGTAGAGCAAGATCAAATTTTGTCGAAGCTGACGAGTCTGTCAGAGGCGATTCAAGATACTGTTCGGACGAATACGTATTTTTATCGTGATACGCTATTAGGCTTATTGTATACAGTAGAACTACCTATACTAAAACGGCTTATTGCATACAATGATTATGTTAAGCTCGGTGGTGATGGTGGGGCTACGCTGTATGCTAAAGATTTAATATTAGACAATAAAGATGACTGGCAGACGGTTGTTCGTGATCATTATGATCATGTAATGGATGACAAGAATGAATATTACAATAAGATAATAGCAGAGATTAATAGACAACTCTTTAATTAGAGGTATACGGTGGAAGACGCGACTGCGGTACTAAATATTACTCGTGACTTAAAGTCATTTCTTCTTAATAGAGTAGACAAGATCCAAGATCCAAATCCTGTAATAGAGGATACGTTTGATTCCTTATATTCTATTGCAGCAAAGCGTGGGGTGACTTTGCAGCAGTGGGTCTCGGAGAATCCTGCGGAGATATTGCGGTATGGGCAACGGATCGTGGCTTCGTGGGAGGGCGTGCTTCAGCAGGCGGCGATCACTGGTGAGATAACGACGAGTGTTGGCAACAGCACGGTTACGAGGGAGACTGTGCGGCTTATTGAGAAGTCGGTGCAGAACGCAAGAGACGATCTTTCTCTTGTTAATTTGATGATTAATACAGGCCGGAGTGATCAGGCTAGGAAAGATAGGATAATAGAAGCGTTGTATAATAAAGCATTGCAGGGGGATGTGAAGGCTGCAACGTATATTATAGATCGTGTCGAGGGCCGTATACCAGAAGCAATACCTCAAGAGTTGGATTATAATAATGCTGGTAGTGTGTTCCTTATTGTACATACGTTGTTTGACAAGCAATTACAGGTCTTGAATTGTGGGCCAGGGACAGTAATGGTATGCTGTTCACGTAAGGCTGGTAAGACACAGATGTGCGCTGCTACGCTTCTTATAGAGGCGTTACGTAACACTAATACTACATGTTTGTATATTGGTGAGACGATGCAGATGGCAGAGAGTCTGTTAGATAAAGCAATGAACCTTATTATTACGAAGTGTAATCTTCGTGATAGTAAAGGTAATAGGTTGAATTGGAAGCGGTTAGAGAATGGATCGGAGATTATCGTAAGAGGGTTGTCGAATACAAAAGATCCGGATCTTATCCGTGGGATTAATGCGAAAGTAATTATCATTGATGAGTTCTTCCATTTGAAGTCTGATCTATTGGAATACATGCAGCAAGAAGTTCTTGAGCCTATGCAGCTTGCGTATGCACAGGATTATAAGCTCTTGCTGGTTGGGACTCCTCCGAAGATTAAGGGTACATATGGTGAGAAGGTTTGGACAAATCTTGATGTTCCTCACTTTGAGTGGACAGTGTTCGAGAATCCATATGTTCCTAGTGCGTTGGAGTTTGTTACCGAGAAACTTCGTGAGAAGGGCCTTGATGAAACGTCACCGTGGGCGCAGCGTGAGTATTGGGGCAAATGGGCATATGATGAAGATGCCTTATTATATCCAGAGTATCATACATGGACAGAGGAGCTTGTTCCTACCATTATGGTATCTCGGATTCTTGTTGGACTTGATTATGGCGTAGATGATAATAATGCAATCAATGGTATTGCATGGTCTGATAGTGAGCGGCGAGGATTTGTATTCTACGAATCTAAGTTTAATCGGTTAACGTGCGATAAGAATATAACGATGCTCCAACAGTTGAAGAAAGAATGTAGAGCGCTGTGGGGATATTCTCTTGATTGGATGATGTCGAAGCTTCATCTTTCTGCAAAAGAGGCTAATAAGCTTATATCATGGGAAGCAGATAGTAGTGATCAACAGCTTACACAGGAGCTTGCGTATAATGTTAAGCTTGATAATTTTCCTGAACTACGGATGCAGATAGCTAATGCTCATAAACAAGATAAGATCATTATGCAGGATAAGATTAGAGATTTGCTTCGGACGGGTAACTTGTTATTACCTGATGGTGGGCTGACAGCGGCAGAGTGTGAGATGACAGTGTTGATGAGAGATCCACAGGGGAATCTTATGATAGAGATTGATGACAAAGCTTTTCATCCTGATCTGCTTCCGGCTATGAGATATGGACTATGGCCTGCGGTTGGGCTTGAAGTATTAGATGGGAACGAATAGGAGGACATATGAAGTTACCGTTTATGAAATCTTCAACAGGGTTCTTTACACCTCCGAGTGGTGAAGATATACTCAATGCTAATAAGGAAGAAGAATCAAAAAAGACGCCTGATCAAATTGCTGGTGAGAAGGTGGATGAGATTGCAAAAGAAGAAGCAGGTAAGGCGGATATGACCGATCCTGATTATCGTAAGAAGCTTATGATAGCAATACATAGTAAGATTGGTGGTCAAAGAGACAAGGCTCTTTCTGATAAGTTCATACGTGCAGTTGTCGCAGGGCATCTTACTGATATATTCAATAAGATGGAGGCTGCTCGTGCAGGTAAAGAGAAAGATGATATTGAGATTTCTTCCGAGGAGATGAAGGATATACTTGGTGTACTTGGAGACACACAGGGTGATTCAATGCCAGCAAGTGATACATCTGCTCTTGATGCTAGTGGCGAGCTAGGGTCTGAAACAAAAAATGCTGGCGGGATGAGCGAAGACGAATTATCTAAGCTACTTGGTATTGCATCTGATGTGCCTGTACCGGAAGTTTCTATACCTGCGACTATACTTGAGAAAATATCTCATGCTGGTGAAGTAAAGAGTGGTGATAGTAAGGATACTGGTGCTGCTGGTATTGATCCTAAAACTATAAATGCTGCGATTAGTGCAGCGAAGATGATAGGAGAATAATATGGCCCGGACAGAACAAACGGATAGGCAGTTATTGAATGAGTTTTCTTCATTTTGGCTCCCAAAGAAGGTGCCCAAGTCTCCAGATACTCGTGATGAAATAACGGAAGATATTTATGAGATGATACAGAAGGATAAGGGATATGCTTCACTCATTGATAAGCTTAGAAAAATGCATAATAAAAAAGAGATTGAGGATGATATACAGCAGTGTATCATCGAGAGGCAGCTTTTACAAGCGAGTAAGTGGGATGAGGATAAATGGAAAGAGATTGATAAGAAGGATGTCGAGCTCCAAAAGTATTATGATGAGTTGGCTGCGATAGGGCCTACGGAGGATTAATGTGGGGTTGATTCGGCAATTAATTGATATACAATATGAGAAAATGCAAATACATCGGGCAATGAGGATACTGAAAGATCAGGAATGGTCATTGGAGTTTCTTATGGGCCTGCTTAATAAAGCGATGCAGTACAAGAAACAGAACGTTCAGATGACGTTAAAGAATAAGAATGGGCAAGAGCTTGTGATTCGAGCAGATATACCTATGACACAGGATCTTGCTAAAAAGGATCAGCAGCTTGATGTGTTAGCAGGGAATATAACTCTTGAAGATGTGCTTGATCAAGCAGAGATTCAAGGTATATTATAGGAGATGTATATGTTAGGTATCAGATCGTTGAGTGATACGGAGTTAGAAAACAGGTTTGTTACTTTAACTACGTCATCTACGGGTCAGCTACTTCCAAAGGGCATGGGGCATAACTCTGTGTCACAGGTAGTTGATGAATTAATTCGGCGTAATAGGCTTGTTGAGGAAGAACCGGAAGACACGAGTCTGCATGGGAGTCCTTCTGATTTTGGGAAAATTTAATTTTATTAACGAGGAGTTTAATGTATGAGTAACTTGCAATCATTTTTCTTTGATCCTATTTATAAGGAAGTCGCTCCATTTGATACACATGGTCGTGGTGTACGGACAAAGATGTCGGATACAGAGATCGCTGCTCTTAAAGACGCTACGTATGAGCGTATGAAGACAGTGGTTATGAGTGCTGGAACTGTCAAAGATGGGTATATGAAATATACTCCGGGTGAAGTATGGGAGCTTCTTCAAACATATGTAGCTTGCACAGAAGCACCGACAGAAGATATTGAAGAACCGGAGGATTAACATATGCCTGTGCATAAGGTTAAGGGCGGTTGGAAATGGGGCAAGCATGGTAAGGTATATAAATCGAAGAAGAAGGCACAAAAACAAGCTAGAGCGATATATGCGTCTGGCTATAAGGGGAAATGATGAATAAAGATATGCTCAGGCAGCGTCAAGCTCTCGGTGTGATGGGTATCTTACTTCCAATTGTAGACTGGATAAGTGCGGCAGTATTTGGTAGGAATGGATGGTTACTTCCATCTATATCATCTACGTATTACATGAACTCATCGGCGTTGTTCGTAGGACTTGTATTTGCGACAGGTATATTTCTTATTTGTTATAAAGGGTATGACGTAAAAGATGCGACTCTTTCGATGGCGGCTGGAGTTGGAGGCATTGCGCTTGTGCTATTCCCATGTAAGTATGGTGATACAGTGCATAACTGGTTGATGTTACCTATGTGGTTCACGAACATTGTGCATTTATTGGGCGCTGCTGCATTTTTTGGCTGCTTGTGCTGGATTATGATATTCCAATTTACGAAGTCAGCTACGCCTGTTGAGAAGGGATTACGTAAATGGCTACGTAATATAATCTACATTGTATGTGGATGTACAATGGCAGGTGCTCTAATCGTAGGATTTGGTCTTTCTGCACTGCTCGGTATTGGTTGGCTCGTGTATCTTGGTGAGACTGTTGCGTTATGGGCCTTCGGTATTGGTTGGTTGATTAAGGGAGAGGTTCTCTTAAAGGATAAGTAATGGCAGATGAGGATGCTACAGAGGTACTACCTATTGCTGTAGATAAAAAGAAGAAGGGATTTTCGTTGTGGCTACTCCAAGTAGCGTGGGTATTGGAGGTAGCGATTGTTATCTTATATACATTCGTTGGTACTATTGCTTTTCCTACTGATCGTCTTACTTCTTGGTTGTCCGCAATGCCCTTAATTACTGCGCTTATTGCTACGCAAGGTGTGATTGCTGGTAGTGGGCCATTACTTGCGGATCTTATTAAACAGAGTGGTGGAAAATAATAATGGCTGGTGATTTTAACCTGATGTCACAGTTATTAGCATTGATTAATCAAGGTGAAGGGACACCGTTTAATCAAGTATCTACTGCGCTACGTAAATTATTAGAGGGTGGATTAGGAGGATCGTCTGCACCTCCTAGTTGGACTGATATTACTGATGCTCCTAATATGTGCGCTATGTTGATTAATGCAGGTGGAACGTTAAATACGATAGCGGGTAATGTAAATCCGTTTGTTGTGAATGTTTATGGGATGGCAGCAGGACATTATCAGTTGCAAACTGGCACAATTAATGCAGGATCTGTAATAATTACTGCTTCTGCTATTGCTCCTTCCGGTTATCCTATGATTATAAATGTATATCCTAGTAGTTCTAGTACGATTGAGATATTTACATATAATATGTCTGGCGTAGCGGCGGCATGTTCGTTTTGTGTGACTGCATTATGGAAATAGGTGGTTATAGATGCCTAAAATTAACTTTGTAAAGGATAATGTCTCTGGTTTTTATGTTCCGGCGCAGTATCCAGTACGTCAGAGCGAGTACGGAGACAATATGCAGGTGCCGGAAGGCATTAGATCTGACTTTTTTAAGCTTACATCACTCATCGAGGACAAATATACTAAGGAATATCTTAAAATATGTGCCTTTTATAATAAGCTATTCCCTTCATTGAAGGATTATGATTGGTCTAGGTCGTCATATAACACTGTTCCATTCACTTTACAGGATCAAGAGCGTACAGATACAGGTACAGGCATGTCAGCTAACTACTTAAAGGGAGTAATTGATGTAGTTGTGGCTAGAATCGGAAATACGAGCTTCGATTATCGTCTTGTCGCTGACGTTCCGACTGCTTTATATACGATTTATAAGGATGAAATAGAGCGTGTATTGAAATCTATAGTGAGGAAGAACAATGTTAATCGTATTGGGATTGAATCTTTTCATGATGCGGCTATTTTATGCTTTGCTCATGTGTTTATAGACCCTTGGAGTGGTGAAATACGTAAGGTTACTGATTGGGAACTCGGTACATATGAGGCAGAATTCAGTGAAGGGCATATAAAACGTGCAATGATACGTGATTTTGCCTTTCCAGTGAGTGCTTTAGGGCCTTATTTGGATGGTTTTGATGATGAAAGGGTGAAAAAGATAGGTAATCAGCGTCAAAGAGTTGATTTACGGCTGTATATTGATTGTTTTAGGCATAAAAAGTATGTTACAATAGGGTCAGATATGGGGCCGGAGACTGATTATCCATTCGATGAGGTACTTTTAGCTACATATTCATGGGATTTAGGGGTACGAAAGACGACAGCAGCGTCATTATTTGACGTTTTATACCCTATTCAAAGGGCTATGAATAAGCTTTTGGCGAAGAAAACACAGCTTTTAATCAACTATAAAGGGCCTGTTCCGGTGTTTAATAGGGACTCGGAGGTGGTTGTAAAGCAGCTTTCTAATGGTGCAGGTGAGTGTTTATTCATGGATACAGGGCGTGATCCTGCTGAATTGATGACAGTATTGCAGCCAACACCTCTTGATCCACAGTTAAATGCCGAAGTAGAGGCATTAAAAGGGCAAATGTTTGAATTAGCGGGTGTACAACAGATGAGTTTGGACTTAGATAATCTTAGATCTGCTGCTACAGTTATTGCTATTAATCAAATACATGACGCAGGGTTTCAATCACAGCTTACATCTCTTGCGGAGTTCATTAGAACGATTATTTTGATGTATATTAAGTTTCAATCTGTTGTTAAGACAGACGAAACATTACATTGGGGTAATATTTATAAGCTTTGTAATGAGGCATATATTAATATTCTTCCTGTGCACGATAATGATGCTACTTCTGGTGTAGGAAGTGATCCTACTGATCCTGACTATGGTAAAATGCAGATTGAGAAGTTCATTATTGAGGTAATGCGTGGAGCTAAAGATTATTTTGATGTTGATTTTACTCTTGATCCTACTATACTCCGGCAGACCGCAGCCTTGAGGCTTGTTCAATTAAAATCTATAGATGACTCTCCATGTGAAGAGCTTGATAGGCTTATTGAATTACTTATTATGTTGTATGTAGAGGATATGAGGCATGGTGTTGTGTTTTTAGTTCAGCCTATTGGACAAGGAACAGAGCCATCTTCTCCTAGTGATGTGGGGTCATCTCCTACGGATAGTGGGGGAGGATCTAGTGATATTGGGTCACAGGCGGCAATACCAGAATGATTAAAAAGTTTATTAGATGGCTTACACAGTATAAAGATCCTTTTAAGCATTGTCGTTATGCAAGGGAATGTTCTGCTGTTGATGGGCTTTTGTGTCCGTGTGAAGAAATGAAGTCTGGTGATATAGATTTTGCTGAACAGGTGTGGGGCGGGCGGTAATGGATAAAGAGCAAGTATTCGAGATACCTATTACATCTCCTCTTGAGCCTTCTCTTGAGGAAGCTATAGTTAATGTACAACAACCTACATTCTCTCATAACCCTCAATCTCCGGTGAGTGGGTTTTTATCTAATGCTATAAAGTATGAAGGTGATGGTATTTTTGCAGATTGGTTCCGGTATTATTATCGGATGCTATATAATCATCTTATAACATTTGATATTAATGAGCTTGATCCTGCAAATGAGTTAGTACCTCTTGAAGAAGTGTATAATATTAAGTTTCCACAGGTAATGAGGAACTTTTATTTTTATGAAGATATACGATATGCGTTGGATTTACAGTTTCCATGGACTACGCATCTTAAAAATTTAGGATTCACTGTTGGATTTGGTGATGTAGTTCAGAATGAATCCAAAGGTATACAGTTACAGTTACAGCGTATAGCAGATGGTGATGATATTGTTGCATACATTAAGTTAAATCTATGGCTTGATCCTTTTTTGGATATTGGTGAACTCCGTGATCCAAGATACATTATTACAGGTAAAACATATAAATATGGTTATGATTTTAGACTGTTAGCAGATCCATATAAGCGTTTAATGGATTTACCAGATGAACGATCAGACAATGCACCTATTTTTTTGGAAGATACGGAGTGGCTCTCTTTTATACCGAATGATTATGAAGCATTTATGACATTTGGGAGAGATACTATAGCTGCTTCTATAGTAAGAAAAATACATGATCAAAATAATCTTGTTGTTGTATTTCCATTAGTGGTAGAGAGTAATGTTGCTAATGATTTGAGCATTACTAAGCTAGTTAAAGATAATGGTATAACAACTTTTGGCTTTGGTAATAGTCCAAAGCGGTTTTTTAATATACATGATGATCATTCATTTAGTCAAGGTGATATTGGAGATGATCTTAATTTAACATTAGTACATGATGGTCATGCTGTTTTTTATCCTGATACAGTTAATGAGTATGATCAATTCAATGTTCAAAATACTGCTACTATTTATCCTGATCCAAATCGTCCTATGCCAGCGTTAGCTGGTATGAGTGATATATTGGTAGAGTGTGGAGAGGCGGTTATTGCTGTTGCGGAAGGAAGTGTTATATCTAGTCCTACGAATAATTCTATGTTGTCAATTTATACTATTTCTGTTACAGAGGCATTACGTAGTATTAATATTGATGAGAATAGACTGATCGTTACTGAAGTTAATTTAACACATGGTACATCTGGTAGGCCGGAGTCAATAACTCCTAATTATTGGTTAGGGGAGATACAGCCAGATGTATCTGTTGGAGGGTATGTAGGATTTACATTTACTCTAAAGGCTGGAATGACAACAAGTAATGTTCCTGTAATAATTAGTCAGCAAGCAAATTTTTCTGGTACGAGTGATAGTGATTTAATGCAAAAGATTAATGCATTTGTTGTTCAGCTAAACGCTCAGTTTTTGCAGGTTACACGAATTCAATTACTAGGCAATTTTACAGCCACGGTTACATGGAATCAGTCATCTTTTGAGACTATTCAACAAGACACTACACAGAATGTTTTGGTTGTATGTAATAATCCAGAGTCGGGTGATTGGTCAGCAATTCCATTGGAGACTGATGATGGATTCCCATTGACGGTTCGTAATAGTATTGTCATGAATGATGATAATATGAGTGGAACAATTAAAGTAGATTTATTACAGGTTAAGCAATCTAGTAGAAGTGCCGAGTATGGGATTGTATTTTCATTCGCTGCTATTAAGACAAAGTATATTAAAAATGTTACATGGGCTGCGACTGGTAAAAATATTCTTAGCATGATACAGGGTGATGAAATAATTAAAGCGTCTTTATCTGTAGATGATTGGGACTTTACGGATACTTTGTTAGAAGCTGATGGAGTAAGTCTTCCTACTGTGTATAATAAGAGTAACACTAATCGTCAAAATATTACAGTAGAATATCAAGGTCTTGATGATACAGAAGTTTTACGCTTACGATATACAGTTGATTTACCTAGTATACATGAGTATATTGGAGTTGTTCCTGTTCCTCGATATTCACCACTACGGATTGGGAGTGATCCAGTTAATGAGACTCCTTCTACGTCATATCCAGAGAGTATTTTTAATATGTCTGGAACATTCATTCCTAGTACAGTTGATGGATCTAATAGATGGGGTGCTATTGTAGAGCCAGTATTTGATCAGGCTGGAAAATACCGTCTACAAGGTTTGTCTGATGATACGATTAGGACTATTAAAATACGTAGATTGTTTATGTTAGCGCAACCAACATGGATTTCTGATCTTAATATGACGAATATGGTTCAATATTATAATCTTATATCTGCATCGGGGCTTGCTACAGTGATGGATCTGGTATTTCAAGATAATAGATCAGATCAATTTATAATTCATTGGGATAATGGATCTTATATATTTAATCAAGTGAGCGATGAAATCGAGGTAGGAGCTGTTACTGATTATATACGTCAAGTTGGTGAAGGAAATAGCGATGAGCAAGTTCTTCTTGATCAAATTGCTCTTGCCGAGATAAATCAAGATGATGTATTAAGTGAACAATTACAGCGTCAACTTGATGATTTATATGCATCTAATTCTTTCAATATGTCAATAAATGGTAGTGTGAATAGGTTTTTATTTAGGGACTCTGATAAAGGCATTGTAACGTTTCTTCCTAAAGGAATATATAAACGTGATGATCCGAATATTACATATATTGATCATACTGTTGATACTGATAAGATTAGTGTAGATTTTGAGTATATCCCACGAGATGATGATAAAATTCATAGAACGGATATATCTGTGGATTTTGATGGTGAAGCTTATATTGGATGTACTGCATATGACCTACGAACTGGAACAGCCAAAGATTTACAGCTTGCCTCTCCTAAAGATGACTATGCTATATTAACTACACAATTTGAAGCTGATGCCTCTACAGAAACATTTTGGTATATAGATAGCGAACATATTTTACAGCTTACAACTGATAGCTTGATACTACTTGAACGTGAAGAACTTGGTGCTAGATCTCCGAAGGATGGCGGTTATTGGTCTGCTATAGCGACTAGACCTCGTGGCTATATGACGGATGATTATCCGGTATTAATCTTTGGTGACAGGTCAGATGGATATAAATATGGTGTATCGTGTGCAGTTGAAGAGCGACCATATATGTATAGAGTTCAGCCGACTGCGACAGGTATTGTTATTTATTTTGTACTTACACGGATTACGGATCTTCAATTTGAGAAAGCAGGCGGTGGGAATCCATCATGGGGTTATTGTAATATAAATTTTTCAAATCTAGGGGATACTGGATTTTCAACACGTACACTGGCATTTGTGAATCAACCCCCTACTCCTTCATTTTTTGTAAATAACATTAGACTATCTGCATCGTATGTTCAGGGAAGCCTCCTTGTTGGTATGCAATTTGACAAAGGTATACATCAATGGACGATTACTATTAATCCATCTACTAATAATAATTATTCAATATTTAATGGATATGGTTGTGTTGGAATTGATGGTACAGTTACTGGTGGAGCCGTTCCAGCATATGCAATGAACACTCAATCTGGTAATCGTGTTCCTGTACGGAGTAAACCAGATACTACAGCGGCGCTAAGTTCAAAGAGGCAAGCATTTATATCTGGTCAAAGTCTATGTTTCTTGGATGATATTTTTGCTGGTGGTGTTTGTGTAAATGCGAAGTATTTAGGAAATAATAAATTTAGATTGAATAATTTACCGTTGACGTTTAGTCGATCTAATGTGAGTGAGTCCAAAGCAGCAACGAGTATTGACTTAGCCGTTAAAGGGGATTTTGTATTTCCTAATCCGTTGATTATATTCCTTGCTACTGCATGGGTCTGGGCTCGTGCGTCATCTGCAATCGCTATGAATTATTGGTCTGTAAATGCACTGACAGAAGATGAGGATTTTTATTCTGATGATCAGTCTATTTCAGTTAGTGCTGGAGCTATAAACAATACTCTATTCCGTGTAGCACTAGCTCTTATGTCAGCAGTTGCTACTACAGCGAGTGTAGCTGCTGATAAAGTACATAATGTGGTAGATCGTCTTATTAATGAGACATCTAAACAGGATCTTAAAGATGCGTTTGGTGGAACACGAGATGGTGAGACAGACGCACAGGCACAGGAACGTAGGAACAATGCGTGGAAGTCTAATGCTAAACGTGTATGGGATGAGCCACAGAAAACAGACGCAGATTTTGAAGATGCTCGTAAGTTGGGGAAGCCTGTGTTTGGTGACAAGAAATATTATAAGGACAAGGTTTCTTCTGGACTAGTTGCTGCGATTAACGCTTTTAACTCTGGTATATCTAGTCAGCCTACAGCGATAGCCGTAGCTAAATGTAGATTAGGTATGTCTGGAATATATAGTGTATCAGCAAATCAGAATGTATTTGCAGGGCCGGGGTTTGTACAGATTCAGTTTGTGCAAGGAGCTCGTATCTCTGGAAGTTATAGTAATTCACATGCTGCTCAAGGCGGTGGGTCAATGTTAGGTATCAGAATACCTCCTCTGCCAATACCTTTCGTTGGCCCATTAGACTTAAATAATACTGGCCTTGTTGGTGTTCAGCCGTATTCTGGTGTTAATTCGTACGATATAAAGATGGAATTTCAGCCGAATGTTAATATAGGATCAAAGCATCTTGTGTATTCATACCCAACGCAGGAAGTTCATTCTCATACGATTAATCAGACGTTATTAACTCCTGTACTGATCCCTGAAACGATTGAGCTATATAGAGACAGTACATATTCAATGACGAAAAGTTATGAGCGTAGATTATTAAAATATGCACATATGACTAAGAGTTCTAGTTTTTATGATAACTGTAGCTTAGTTCAGGGTGTTGATAGTTTCTATGATACTGATGATGTATTGGATATTCCTATTAAAGTGGACTCTGGGTATCCAGTGTTTTCTGAGCCGGGTATGTTTGATTTCTGTGTATATCCATCTGCGGAATTGTTTTTTTCAGCTATTGCCGGAGAGATTATTGGTGTGAGTGTACGTGATACTTTGCTGATTGATGGAGCTCCGAGTAATATTGTTATAAATGCGAATCTTCCTCTTGTGGCTTGTTCGTATGCTTGTGTTGAAGTTAGAAATGATATAACAGATGATACATTATTTCCGAGAGTATTCTCTGGTGATACTGTTTTATTCAATCTTACTGGATATAATACGATTAAAAAGCTCACAACATATCATGGGTTTGACGGATATACTAATCGTATTGCTCGTTTAACAGGAGAGGTGGGATTAGATGCAGAGGTTCAAAACTCATTATATAGTCATGTAAAACAGGATTCATTTAAGACAGCCGCTCTTCCACCTCCGACTTCTTATTTTGGGAAGTTTGCACAAGTACCGGAGTTTGATCCTTATTTACATCAGGTTGAAATTAATGCAAAGTTTCTTGGTAATCTCGGTGTATCATCTGAAAACTTAAATGGATATAGATACTCTATACCTATCGTTCATAATAATATAGCATTGCTTCCTGCTGCTGTTCAAATGATTGCCTCGTATAAAGCATTTGTTATTGAAGGTATTACATCACTTACTTCTGATCTACGTACTACGAACAGTAAGAATAAAAAGCCGATAGCGCATGACTTTATGATATATGGACAGCTATATCGCGCAAACGATGAATATATATCGAGGCTTAATCCAGCGTTAGGCGCGATTGCTGTACAGGATGTTGTTGCTACATTAGGATTAACATATCTTGGCTCAACCCCAAAGGTTGCTTGGTTCTATTCTCCTACTCTACATATGTTCTGTATGTTTACTGGATCTGATACATTGGAACGAGTAAGTACGGCGTATCGTTTCAAAGATGTAGAAGACGGTACATGGGATTTTGTCTCACAGGAAGTGGCGTTCCGAACTATGATGGAACATGGTCTGTCCCTAGTCCGTGTAGATAGATCGTTCTTAGGACAGATATACCATCCTAATGAAAATGTTACATGGTCTAAAGATACTCCAGATAACTTCAAATATTACGGACTATCGAGTGGCCTTGCTTTACAGGGGCCAAGGCGTGGTCAAATAAATCGATTCGTACTTCAAGATAATATGTTACGTGATACAGATGGCATAGTGTTTAATGCGCGTACTACTAATGATATAAATCATTTCTGGCACTGGCTTAAACCAGAGGCACAGAGTATTGATGATTTTTGGTTAGAGCGTCAGTATGATTATACGGATCAACGTATTAATCCTATTGAGGGTTATTTTATAGAGCCATTCAAACTTGCAACATCTTTCTTAGGCGTAGATGAAAATAACGAGTGTCAATTTGAATGGGAAATAAGTTTTGCTCTAACTGAACTAATGAAGAAAATTTTGCAGGATAGATATGTAGTTGTAAATTTTGCATCAGAGATGCAGACAGTTGGAGGAATAAAACGAAGTGAAGTTACTCATCTCTATCTGAAAGAAGATTCTTTTACACGGAAAGAAGGCACAAGTGGATATTATAACTTTAGGTTTAATGGACGTAATGGTGCAGGCAGTAGTGAAAAATTATATATTTGGTCGGATGGTATAGTATCTATCAGGCAGATTAAACTACACACTTCTGTAATTAGTGCTGCGAAGACTGCACCTCTTATTACTCGACCTGATGTTGCAGATAGATTGGAGATGTAATGAGATTTGATGCAAGTGGAGTAGATCCACAGATGATTGACTTGATCAATCAGAATATATCCCGTATTGAGGATTGGATAATGACTAGTTCACAGGCGGCGTCAAGAAGCAATTCAGCTACAATGTTTAATGAGGATGATCCAGTAGTGGATTTATCGGTTAAAAAAGGTACACGAACCGTTGTAGATCAGCCGCACTCACGTAGGCATGATTTGGAACTGGAGAATCTTTTGGGCCATGCTAAGAGCATCGTTCCGTATCCTCCATTTTTGCTTCCATAAGTTTGTGATTGATCGGCGTGTTAATTTATGATATGATAAACTTGGAGCGGTTGAATGAATCCTATAGATATTGCACGAGCTATAATTAATGGAACTCAACAATGGTCTAGCGTGTTGCCTAATCAACAGGCATCCGTAAGTCAGGCGTTGTCTTCTCTTGGTTATGGTATTAATCTGAGCGGGCAGCTGTTTGCTCTAACACCTAACGTTCAACAACCGTCTTCTATACTTGGGCCGGGGATGACTAACCCTACTCCAATGGCTCCTACTCATATTATTAACCCACCTCCTGTAAGTCCAGCGAGTAATGCAGCAGCAGGTATTTTAGCTGCTCCTCCACAGGTTCCACAATCTGCAATGAATATAGGGCAGGTTCCTACTCCTACGTCTCCTCCTTTAACAGTTAATAGACCTCCATCTGATATATCATCAGGTACGTTTGGTCAACAGAAATTACAAGATGGCATAAGTGCCGCGCAGCCGAGTCTTACTCCTGATTTACAGCAGGTAGGACAACAGGTAGCAGGAGATATATTACAAAGTGCTGCTGGATACGGTCAGGCACCTACAAACCAAGCATTTATACAACATGAGTCTCAATTAGCGCAACAGGCAGCACAGCAACAGTCTTTAGCTGATCAGATGGCAGCGCAGGCTGCACGTTCTCCTGCGGCAGTCACCGCAGGTCTTGTTGAACAAGCTGGTACAGCGGCTGGCTTACAGGCACGCCAACAGTTAGGTGGTGCTGCGGGAGCTGGAGCAGCGGCGTTGGCGGGTGCTCAAGCGGCTGAGCAAGCGCGTGCTCAAGCACAGCAGCCTAGTCAGCAATTGGCTTTACAGCGTCAACTTGAGATGCAGCAGTTAGTTCCGCAATGGCAGCAACAAGCATTTCAGTTGCAGGGTGGTCAAGCAGCAGAGGAGAAGGAGCGTTTAGCTGCACAGAATGATTATATTCGTATGTTGCAACATAATCGTGAACAAAGTCAGCTTATGCAGAAAGCTCAACAGGCATCTCAACAAGAGACCCGTGATAAATTAGATTATCAAGGTTGGCTTAATAAGTTTCCTCAATTTCGTAATAAGATTTCATTTCAGGATTGGCTTGATGGAGGTAAGCCACAAGATGCTCATTTCAATCTTGGTGGTGATAGGCCATTAGGTAATACAGATAATCCTAACGCTCCGACTGGTGGTGGGACGCAACAAGCGACTGATAATACTCCACCTTCCGGTGCTACTGGTAAGAGATTAGCTGATGGTAAATGGTCAACTATAGCTACAGCGAATGTAGGTGATTGGTTTGTTAATAGTAAGGGAGTTAAAGCAGCTGTTGATGCTAATATGTTAGCTCAAGCTAAAGCAGAGATGGCTCGTCAAGGTGGGGCTAGTGCTGCTGGATCAACGAGTACGACACAGGCAGTCAATCAAGGTGCTCAAAATGCACAAGCTAATGCTAATCGATCTGCTGCGGCGATACAGCAAACTGCTAATAATCCTAATGTTCCATCCTCTGTACAGCAGCAGATCAAGAGTCAGAATCCAGTAAATACTATAGCTCAGACGGCATCTAATCCTCATGTTCCATCACAAGTTCAACAACAGATAACTGCACAGCAGAGTAGCCAGCCAAAAAAGGTTGATAATACGAATACTGCTGTGGCTAATGCAAAAGTAGGAGACTGGATTATTCGTGCTGACGGTGTACCATATCCTCTTAATCTTGGAGATATTAACAGTGCCCGTGCTAAGTTAGGTATGGCTCCTATTACTGGATCTGATGTTCGTATTAAAGAGAATATTAAACCTGTATTGAGTGATTTTGATCTTAAAGTTATACAGGGAGTTCAGCGTGATATGATAAGGAGTTTTGCGTAATGCCTTCTCCACAAGAAATTGCTGCTATAGCTAAGCTAACTCAAGATGTTGGTAGTCGGGTTACCAAGGGTGGAAGTGTACAAGGTGGGCAATCTGAAATCGGAGTAGAAGATTTGTTGCGATCTTTACAGCTACTTGATAATAATAGTAGTGATGAGGATTTCCAAAAAGGATTAGAGGCATTGACTCAACTTCGTGCTCAGGCGGCAGGGTTATCAGCTAGTGGTGATGATGTCTCTTGCGTTGGGCAAAAACGAAATATTCATCCTACTACTAAAGGTACTGTTCGTAAAAGAGATGAACAGATACTACAGCAAGTACATAAAGATGTAGATCAACAAAATAAGAATACTGATAAGCTTTCTGATACGAAGGATGACTCATTAGCAATGCAAATTATTGCGTCTAAAAAAGGGAAAGCTCCGGCTAAAGTTAAGAAGGCAGAGACGGTTGAGAAAGAGCTTACTGGTCAGGCTAAGAAGTTGCGTGAGGCTGTTGACAGAGCGAAAGCGTCAAAAGAAGGTAAAGGTATAAGCGAGAAAGAGCGTGATATATTATCAGAGGTTACTGGAGAGGACACTAAGAAGTCAGTATCCGAGGCAGCACGTAAGTCAGTAACTCATAAGCCTATAGAGGAGCGTTTGGCGGAGCCATTATTAGGTTCTGCTCCTGACATTATGGCTACACCTCCGGCTACATCTCCGGCTACATCTCCGGCTACATCTCCGGCTACACCTTCGGCTACACCTTCGGCTACACCTTCGGCTACACCTCCGGCTACACCTCCGGCTACACCAGAAGGATTTCCAACGTCACGTAGCCAAATTAAGGATGCGTTAGATTTTGTTAATAAGCGATCAAAGAGTGCTGAAACAAAGTTAATTATTGGAAATATTGTTGCGGGTTTATTAAGTACGATGTCCGGTGCAGGTGGAGTAGGACAGCAGTCTTCTAACTTTCTGGATAAGGCTGCACAATATATATCTGATATATCTGCGAATAGACGTGATACTGTACTTGGTGGGATATTACGTGAGTATATGGATACTCGTGGCGAGATACGTGATAATCAATCATCATGGATAGAAGCTCATCCTCCAACTATAGAGATTAGTGATCTTACATCTCCTACTGGTAGGCGGAGGGTTGTGGATGAAGCTACTAAGGCACGTTTACTTGGTAAAGTTCGAGATTCCTACGATAACGATATTCGCCAAGTTCGTGGAACGCTTAATCTTCGTGAGCGTCGTGGTGCTTCGTTAGGGTTGGACACAAAGGTATAATATGGGTAAAGTATATACATTAGGCCATGTAGCAGCTCGTATGTTGCGGTCGGGCGTGCTCTCTGATGAAGATTATAAGACTCTTGAAGGTATCGATCCTTATGAGGTTGCTATAGGATTACTCATTGAAGGGCCTCCATTCAATGCTAATGAGCTTGAGTTTTTTGATGACCTTCTTGGAGAGAAGAATAAATATAAGTTTGATGTGAAAGATGTGGATGTTTGGAAAGATGATGTTCTTAATGGATATATGAGGCATATACGTAACTATTTATATAAGTATAAGCCAGAAGCTGTTAAGATTGATCCATCAATTGATCCTAACGAAGAGCATATTGGGCCTATGGCACAGGATATAGAGAAAGTGAATCCTGCTGCTATTATTGAGACACCAGAAGGTGTAAAGACAGTTGATACAAGTCGTCTTGCGTTAATGAACGCAGGAGCTATTGCCGAGCTTGCACGCGAAGTTGCAGAGCTGAAAGAAGGAAGATAATGGCTACTCTGTCTGAGCAAATAACTGATCTTGACAAACAAATAACTGATGCACGTAAAGCTGGACAGGATACAACTGTTTTGCAGGCTCAACGTAATACGCTAGCACAGCAGATGGCACAGTCAGCATCTCATCCTACAACTGCGCAAATAGAGTCACAGTCTCCTACTAATAAGCCTGTAGGTGGATTAGAGTTTCCAGCATGGCTCACTTCAGATGAGCGTAAAAGAATAGGTCAGTCGTATCTTGTTGATCCGTCTGGAGTTCAAGCAAATGATATGCTTGAAGATTATGCTCGTGTACATAATCAATCATTACAGGAGCAGGAACGAGCTAGAAAGGCATTAATAAGTTCTGCTATTACACAACAGCGAACTGTAGCAGCGGCTAACCAAGCTGGAGTTACTACTCCTCCTGTTGTGAATACTCCATCTTTACCTCCTGCAACAGGCGGTGGTATACCTATTAGTAGTCAAGAAGGAGCACAGCTACTTGGTAATCAACCTGCGGATCTTGGGCCTAAGACAATAGATACTGGAACTGGAGCACAGTCAAAGTCCTTATCACAAGATACTTCTGGGCTACCGGATTCGGCTGTACCGAAAACTCCGGCTGCTCAACGTGCAGAATATTTTACTCGTATGGCTGAACGGTTACAAGCACAACGTGATCAACACGCATCTACTATGACATTTATTCCGGGTATTGGTATGACGGGTCGTGCAGCGGAGATTTATCAGATGACTCCTAATATAGAGTTGCAAGATAAAATGGAACAGGCTAATCAGTTAGCACTACAGAATAAAAAAGAAGGTTATCAGACACTGGATCGTATTGTTAATGCAGATCAAGTAATGAATAATATTATTCAGAATCGCGGTGTGTCATTGAACGATATACAAAAAGTTCGTATGATAGACGATGAGACTATACGGCAAACCTTGAATATGGGTACTGCGCAAGTGGAGAATGAGATTAAGAGAATAAATGCGCAGTTACCTTATAAAAATGCTATGCAGATGGCAGCGGCACAGGTTGGATTGAGCGAGATGAAGTTATATGCCGTTATGAAGACGGCTATTCAATCAGGAGGGACATTTGCGGATTTTGCTATGGCTGCTCGTGCATTGGGAGTAGACATAGATTCTCCTGTTAACTCTTGGTGGGGTGATTTGTGGTCGCGTGTAGTAGCTGGAAGGGGTGCTGATTATTGGGCGCAGAGGCAAGCGAATGTAGGGGCCGGAATGGGTGGAGCTCAAGAAACAGGCTTAGGTCAAACATCCCTACGATATGGGACGAATCAACCTGCTGGTGGAGGTACGCCGAAGTGACTCGTCAGCAGATAAACGATAAAGTTGAACAACGGTTACAAGAGCAGATTACTGATGCGAATACAGTAGTTGAAGATGTTGAAAAATCTTTTACTGATTGGTTTCAGAGTCAGTATCAAGGAGCTCTAGTAAGCATGCAGCAGTCACAGCCAGCGCCGCAAGGTGGTGGAGGCGGTGAGCAAGCAGGATCTCAACTTGTTCCTTCACCGCAAGGTGGTGGAGGTCAAGCAGGTGCAGCTTAGTTGTTATGCGTCTGACATAGTATATGATGCTATGGAGTTAGCGCAGGCGAAAGCAATTAATTCATTCTCATTTCGTGATATAACGAATACGCTTACAGAGCAATGGGCCTATTGTTATGAAAAAATAGCACAGGTGGATGCTGGATTTTATTCAACTACGATTCCTATAACACAGAAGCTTACGCACTTGCCACCACTTCTTAAACAATCTATACTTGTGTATGCGTCAATTGATCCTGTTGGGTATAGTCGTAAGGTATATAAAGAGGCGAGTAACAATGATTTGAACTCTCCGTGGACATACCGTATATCTGGTAATGATATGTATTGTTGGGATGCTCCTACACGAAAGGTGTGGCTTGAGTATGTTCCAGAGCCTCCATTTCTTACGTTTACTAAGAATAATAGAGACTATCGAATCTTAGATAATGTTCCTGACAAACAGGCAGATAATTATAATTATGGTATGTTTGAGTTGATTAATGAGTCGAATGTAGATATAGCAAGTCAAGAGCATTATATATTTAGACCTAGAGGATCAGTAGATTCTAGTGAGGAGACAGATCTTACAGAAGGAATACAGCGGCCTGATCATACATTACGTACTTTTATATTAGATTATCCATATGCTTTTGCATCGTATGAACATAATCAAACACATGAGTTTAGTTCCTTTATTCTCAAGGATATACTTAATAGATTCTTTAAGGATAGGTATAATCCATTTGATTATATGGGGCGTACATCTAGTATAGAGTATCTTAGTGTGAAGTATAATGACTATACAGGACTAAGTGCTGTGATACTTGATCATAATGATGGATTAGCCAAAGAGCTTGGGTGGACACCTGATACACTTGTTACCTATCCATCGAATGTAATAGTTAATTATCTTCGTGCTAATATTGCCAAGCGATTTGCAAGTTTGAATAATTCGACAATCATGGCAGTAGAGGATGCTCTAGTGTCATCGGCTAATGAGATGAGTAAATTTTTGAAAAGAGATCAGTCGGCATGGTCACGAATGAATAATGTGACCGGGCCAACATGGGCTGATTTCATATAAATATAGCATTGATCCAGTACGGGTCAATATGATATTATTAAGATGGAGTTATTTATGGACGAATCCGACCTGTCTAAAATTGCCGAGCGTATTAGCTCATTGGAATCTGAAAGTAGAAATCGCAAAGATGAAGATCGCATGAATGACTTCATGGGAAAGTTTGGAGACAAGTTCTCTAATGATCGTGGTATAGGTGTAGCCATATTGAATAAACTCGATATGCAGGGAGTTGATACATCTGGTGCTATAGTAGCTGCTGTTGATTCTATTCTTGATGATCTTCGTACCGAAGTTAATGCTTTATCAAGCAAGATTAATAAAGTAGATAAAGCAGTGAAAGAGGAAGTTGGTACTGACACAACGTCACCTCCTGATGCGGGGGTGCCCCCATCTCCTGACATGGGAGCGGCAGGTGGTACATCTCCTTCACTTCCTGACATGGGAGCGGCAGGAGGTACATCTTCCTCACTTCCTGACATGGGAGCAGCAGGTGGTATGCCTTCATCTCCTGATATAGGAGCCGCAGGTGGTATGCCTTCATCTCCTGATATGGGAGCGGCAGGCGGTGCATCTCCGTTACCTCCTAGTATGGGAGCAACAGGTGGTGCATCTCCTCCTGTACCTCCGGGTACACCATTACCTATATTATCTGATGAGAGAATGAAGAAGATACAGTCTATTCAGACTTCGTTGAATATTCCTGCAAATAAGCTTAAAGGGTTAGGTACGTTGTCTGATGAACGTTTTAAGTTAATAGAAGATGCTATTGATGCTATAGGTGCAATACCGGAGGATCAGGCATCGTCAGTGGAGGTTCAAGTGAGTACGCCGGACACGACTGCTGCGCCTACGATAGAGTCAGCATCAACGGAGACGCCTAAAACTGTTGAAACTAAACCAGCAGAGACTAAGGAAGAACCGAAGAAAGAGGAGTTTAATTTGGATCTGGGGAATGACAAACCAGAATCAGAATTAGACGAAGGATCTATCATCAATAAGGCCCTTAAAGGTCTTAGTATATAAAAGCCCTGCGTGACAGGGAACGAGGAGTCGTAGTTTATGATAACTCAAAACTACATTGACGGCCTGACACGTCAGGTCTTCATCCGTGACTATATCCTGAATGGAATGTTTCCATGTCAGTCTGATATAGTTCGGTCGATTCGTACCAAAAAGAAAGAGTGGACTTTCGCAGATCGGTTTGAATACCGTATGTTGTTAGCCACTACTAATACTGGTGGTACGTTGAACAGTCAGGTATTCAATAGGGACGTGTCTCTGTTGAAACCCAACGAGCTTACCTACGGTATTTTCCGGGCAACGTATGGTACTGTATCAGATGGTTTTGATGTTGACATGGCTGTCAATCTGGAAACCTCAAGTGCAAAGGCATCGTTCATATCGGATTATGCAATGAAGGTTCACTCAATGAGAGTCAACGTTGCATCACTATTTAAGAACTTTGCTATCAATGGTCGTTTTGGTGTCGTGCATCGTATCTCTGCGGCTAACGTAAATAGTGTTGCTGGCATTGATACACAGGCTGCTGGTACTCCTTTCACTCTTGATGTTCCTATCAATGTGTTTGCGAGTGGGTTCAAGATGGGTAAATATCTCATCAAGACAACTGGAGTCGGTGGAAATTCACCTTGGGGGCCTGCGAATGTCAATGAGCTTTATATGATCCTTGACAATCAGCCCAAACGTCTCACTGTCATGCGTGTCGATGGCGCAACTGCTACGGCATGGAACGCTGGTGAGTTCCTCGAAGTTGCTGGAAATCGTGCGTTTAGTCCCGGTGGATCGCTTGTATGGAATGGTGATACTATTACAGCAAGTGGTACATATACGACCGGAGCTACTGCTGTTACTGGTGCTATGGAAGGGCTTGCTGACCTGTTCCCATGGCATGTGGACACAGCAAATAACCGACTTGGTTTGGATATGCCGTTCCGCGATCAGACGAATCGTCAACGGTTCAGCACTGAACAGGCTGGTGGTTTTTATGTACGGCGTCAAGGTGAATCGATTATTGATTCTATCATGGCTGCTGTAGCTATGACTGCTGCTACTGTTCCTCATGCGAATATTGGTGTTTGGATGAATCCTGATACTATGATCGCAATGGGGTATCAGGAGCATGATCAAGTTCGGTTGATCAAAGAGCTTGCTCAGGCAAGTCCTCTTATCTTTCAACGTGGTGTAACCTCACACACCTATTCGATTGGATCTAAGATTATACCGAATACTTTGGAAGATCATAACCTTCCGACCAATATCGTTGTGATAGGGCCGATGGATGATCTATCATATAACTGTTGGGATAACTCGATGTATCGGATTGATGAGTATATCCATGAGCTGTGGGCGAAGACAGAGCCTCCGAAAGCGGAAGACATAAGTGTTCCGAATGATTTCGTGGCAAAGTTGGATCTCGCAAATAGGATTACTTACGGTGCGCCTATACTTCAAGATGGTAAAACTTATCTTGGCTTTACACATCCGAGCAATGTACTGCCCATCGCCTTTCATGAGATGGGAGCGTTGTTCACCGAAGTACCGTATGCATACACGGTTATCAATCTGCGGAATGAGATCATCAATCCGGCAGATGCAGCGAACTGGACTGATTAAACGGTATGGCTGAATTAAAGGAAGCGACATCTACGCTTGAGCAGTATTTTAATAAGCGTGGCACTATCGCTTCCAAGCCATTTCAAAAGGCATTGAGTAAAGGCCCATTAGATTCAGAGGTTGAGGTTAAGCATGGTTTAGTCCATAAAGTTGGAACTGGTTATACAGAACGTCAACCTTTGACTAAACAAAAGAAGATATATAAAGGGCCTTTTCAGAAATTGCCAAGTACGTCAATGCCTTCTGTACCTACAGAGAAGATGGAAGGTATTGTACCTTTAATATTTCATAATAAGTCTATTAGCGAGAGTTCATCTGATGATTTCTTGCAGAATCTTGGATTAGAGGGTAATGAGTTATTTACCGAAGTATTGGATGTATCTCGATCTAATATGATTTCAAAGATTGAGTATGCACCGTCTCGTATGGTAATGCGAGTAACATTTGTAAATAAAGGATCTGTGGTGCTGTATGATCACGTTCCTGCGAGTGTTTTTGCAGAGCTAAAGTTTTCATATAACCCCGGTGGTACACCGGGTAAGAGTGTGTTGGGTGCTCGTTTTTGGGATTTAATGAACCAGTTTGAACGTGCTAGTTTGCAACCCGGTGGGCCATATCATCCTAAAAAGAGTAATTTTGTTAAGAGTAGTGTAAAGTATCCATATACTACATTGGAGTATGGATATACACCGGGTACACGGCGTGGTACGACTGGTATGGATTTCGATAAAGGCGAGATCGTTCCTATGTCTGCTGCGCAACGTGAGGAGAATATAACAAAGGCTAGACACGAAGCATTTCGTTCTGGTGCTTTACAATATGAGGGTACTGCTAAAGGAGCAAAGCAGCGTGAAAAGGCTGCAAAGCTTAGTGAACTTGGAGAGGTTCGGGTGCCTAAGAACTGGTTAGATAGGAGTTGAGTATGGCATTTATGAATCCATTTAGAGAGCGCGCAATGAGGCGAGAGCCTTTGTATGAAGCTCTTATAAATGATCTCATTCGTTTAGGTGTTATTGCTGAAAGTGAGACAATCAAATCTGCTAAAGACGTGATTGCACTACTTGAAAAACCTATTGAAGCGGTTGAGAAAAAACTTTAAGATATGGCAGAGGGAATACCACGATGAGTACATTTAGTCAATGGAATGGCCCAGATCAAGGCGGTGGTTTAGAAATTCGGATGCAGCGTGAGCTAGCTGCAATACGTGAGCAGGTGAATCGTCTTGAAAATAGGGTAGGTGATAAGCTTGATGCTATCGTAACTAATAATACTCTTGCTGGTGGTGGGTTACCTCAAAATCCATTACGTCTTGCTCAGGTGAATGTTGATGGTGATACGATACAAGGTAATGGATCAACTCCTAACCCCGGTGATCGTCTCCGTCTTGGAAGGGTATATACTGATAAATCTTTGTTAGGTTCTGGAGCTCCGGGGGATGCTCTTCGCGTTGTTCCTCAAAATGCTACTTTAGTATCGCATGATTCTACATTACAAGGTCAAGGTACACAGGCAGATCCTCTTGGATTTTTAGGTACAGATACTTATCTTGATGGCAATATTCTTAATCGTAAGCCCATACTACAACGTGGTACTATGGCAAGTCGTAGGGCTGTCATAGTAGGTAATCCATCGAGGACTACATTTTTAGATTCTCGCTTTCGCCCACATGTTTGGGATACATCTATTCCAGAGACTAAAAATCGTAATAAGCGTATCGCTTATACAAGTGATATTGTTCGTAAGCTTTCATGGAAGGGTCGAGTTACTGTTACATTCAAGAATCTTTCAGATGTACAAACATCTGTAACTCCGGGCCAACAGTTATTTATTAATACTGTACAGGGCGGAATAGTAGTGCCTTATTATTTTGTTAATGGCGATACTGCTCTTGTACAAGAAAATGCACGGTTATATACATTCACAGATGGTGTATGGATGGATCAGGGATTACAGCTTGCTCCTACTCCGGGTCAGGCTGCTTTCATATGGTTTGGGTTTACACAACTTTCGGCCTCTTTATTATTCACGTTAAACTTTATACTATGGACTCCTCGTGATCAAGTACAGTGGCATATTATATCTGGTGGTACATTTGGCCCACAAGGGCCAGCAGGTGTTCAAGGGCCAGCAGGTACAGGATTTGATATTAACTATACTGCTGATGATGTGAGTGAGCTTCCTATAGGTCAACCCGGACAGGCTGCTGTAGTTGGGGGTCATCTATATGTATGGATTACTACAACTAATGAATGGCAGGATGTAGGGCCATGGCAGGGGCCACAAGGTGATAAAGGAGATATTGGTGACACAGGGCCAGGTCTTACAATACAGGGACGAGTTGAAACGTATAGTCAACTTGTTGCAGAGCATCCTACCGCTGATCCTGGGGATGCTTATATAGTAGATGATGGTGGACTATTGTATATATGGAACGAGTTTAATAGTTCATGGGACAATCGTGGTCGTATAGTTGGTGATGCAGGTGCTCAAGGAATACAAGGTGTGCCGGGTCCAAATGGCAGTTCTCCTTATATTGGGATTAGTGGTAATTGGTATTTAGCTGGTACTGATCTAGGTGTACCTGCAACTGGGCCTAAAGGTAATCCTCCTAGTATATTAGGAACATATCCAACGGAAACTGATCTTCGTGAAGCTCATCCTATTGGTAATTTAGGAGACCTATATATTGTAGGTACTGATCTATATGCATGGTGGTCATCTGATAATGATTGGCATAATGTGGGTCGTTTTGTTGGTTTGCAGGGGCCGCAAGGAAATCCAGGTACATCAGTACAGATATTAGGTAGTTATCAAACCATTGATGATTTGAGAGAAGCTCAGCCTATAGGTAATATAGGTGATGGATATATTATTCGTGATGATGGTAATCTGTATGTTTGGATGAATACTTCTAGTGATTGGGAAGATGTTGGATCTCTTGCACCTCATATTGGGGCTAATGGTAATTGGTTTATCGGTGATGTTGATACGTCTATTCAAGCACAAGGGCCGCAAGGTGAGCAAGGTATACAAGGAGAGATGCCAGTATTAACTATTGATTATGGTGATCCTGACTCTTCTACTTTTTTGAACTGGTTTATTAACGGTGTTGATACAGGTGTATCGTCTCGTGGAGCGCAAGGTGATCCCGGCCCCGCTGGGGCGGAAGGCCCTCAAGGAATACAAGGCCCTCCAGGGCCTCCCGGTGTTGGAATGACACAGGGTAGTGTAACATACTCTTATGCTGCTAATGGCTCTAGTGTCACATATTCTGTACCGTCTAATGCTGCAAAAGGTGTAGTTATAACGCTTTCTGCTGTAAGTGGAGGAGGAGGGGGTGGCGGCGGCGGATGGTATGGATCAAATCTATCTTCATATGGATTTGGTGGATCTGGTGGAGGCGGAGGTGGAGGTGGTGGTGGAGCGACAAGCGCGTTTACTACTACTTTTGCTTTAGGAGATTATATAAGTATAACTCTTGGTGCTGGTGGTGCTGGTGGTACTGCGGGTAACGCTTCTCCTCAACCGGGTGCTGCTGGTGGGCTGTTATCTGTTGTTAGTGTTAAAGGTGGAGTACAGCAGCCTGCTTTTTCATTTACGTTGAATGGTGGTGCTCGTGGATTGAATGGCGGTAATGGTGGTAATGCACCGGGTACATCGCCTTATAATGGTCAATATGGTGCAACTGGTGCTGGTGGTGTTGGTGGTACTGTAGCATCTGGTACTGGTACTGTAGGTTCTGGAGGTATTACTGGAGGGCCTGGTATAACAGGTGGGAATAGGACTGGTCAGGTTGGAGGTGGTGGTTCTGGTGGAACTGGAGCAATAGGCTATGGCGCTGGTGGACGTGGTGGCGATGGATATGCATCTGGTGTTACTGGTTCTGCTGGAAGTGGAGGGCAGGGTTCTGCTGTCACGATAAGTTATACAGTTGTTACATAAATAGTAGGGGGAGTTATGAGAGCTGCACTCATTGTCAATAATTATGTTCATCAAATATTTGAGGACGAAGCTATACAAGCTCTTGCTCCTTGTTTTAGGGATAATAAGACAGGGCTTCCGAAGTTTCCTTCATATCCAGATGGATCAAGTCCTTTTATTATTGATATTACAGCGATGGATAATATTAAAGAACAAGATCGGTATATCCCAGAGACAAGAGAGTTTAAGATTCGTCCTACTATAGCACCTGATCCACAATATTGGAAATCATATCTATCTAATGTATATTGGGATGAAGATACATTTGAATATAAGCATGAATATAAATCTGCTGTTCTTAGAGCTATTGATAATGCTTTATATCAAATTTCACAACGTGATTATCGTGCACTAAAGGCTATTAAGCTTGGTGTAGATATAGAGGATATATATCCCGGAGAACGGGAATGGTATCTTAATGCAATAACTTATTATAAGGATGTTGTTGAAGATTATGAAGAGCTCACAGGAGAGACATACGTTCCTGTTGATAAAGTTATTAATGAAGAAGATCTAATTGGTGAAACTATGGAGACTCCTCGTGTTACCTTCGGCTCTTAATAAATATAATTTTGTTTTAGCTTTTCCCTCTGCTGATCGTCCTCATGGGTCTACATTTGATCTGATTCGTGAGGCTGGATTAATCATACCTACTTATGTATATGTACGTAGCTTTCAATATGATGAATATATAAAATCACAAGGAGATATTTGTGAAATTATAAAGATTCCTAATGATAATATGACTATATGTGAGCTTCGTAGATTTATTCAAGATCATCAATATCAATTAGGAAATAACTTATTTATGTTAGACGACGACATTATATGCTTTGAGAAATACATAGAGCAAAAAGGATCTGATTGTCGTACTAATATATGCTCTATAGTAGAGGTTTGTGATGTAGTTGATAAGGAGTCGTTAAAAGGATATGATATTGTTCATTTAATAATGTGGACTAAGACTAATAAACGTCAATATTCTGTAGATCCTGACTTTCTTCCTATATTAGCAAATGCAGTGTTTGTGTCTAAAACAGCCTATGATAAAGGATTAAAGTATGATGAAAAGGCATGGAGTGAGGATACTACATTTAGTATTTTATCTTATGTGAATGAGTTAATTTGCTCTAAAGTTTTAATGTACTTTGTCCATATTGATCCAGATTATACAGATACGCATTTTTCATTAGAATGGCGCGTTGAAGCGATGCTTGATGCGTATTTAACTTATGGAACTTGTGTACGTACACTATTCTGTGATCCTTTATATTATTATGTTATTATAAGTGCATTAGGGATTAATTCTTATATGCGTAACGGTTTAACGTATAGTAAAAAACTTGACAGTGTGTTAAAGGGTATTATGGATGATCCTACTAAGCTAGGGCATAAATATTTATGTGATCGTAACTGGAAATCAACAGGGCCGTTTTTTGAAGATCTAATTTATTAAAGGTTGATATGTATAATTTTGTAATTGCTGTAGCCTCTAAAAATAGGCCGGATGGTGCAACCTTTAATATAATTCGTAAAGAGCATATATTTATTCAACTATATATATATGTTCATAAAGATCAGTATGATCAATACTATCAGGCACAAAAAGATATAGCTCAGATTGTTATTCTTCCAGAATTACAAATGACGATTAGTGCTATTCGTAAGTTTATGCAGTATCATCAGTATACGCTAAATCATAATATGCTTATGCTTGATGATGATATTGAGTGTTTTGAACGATTTTTACAGCGTACTGGTACAAGTTCATTTTTGGAATATGTTCCATTTTCATTAGTGTGTGAGGCGATTAATAAAGAATCTTTGCGTAATATTGATATTCTTGCTCTTCCTCGGTGGAGGGCTGAGAGAAAGAATGTATACGAAAAAAATCCTGACTATATGCCAGTGTTTGTAAAGTTTATCTATATATCGAAATATGCATATAATAAAGGATTACAATATGATATTGAAGATCGATGTGAAGATGCCAGTTTTAGTATTCTTGCATATATAAACGATTTAATAACTATTCATTTTTTAATGTTTCGTGTACATCCTGTTGAGAATGAGAATAATTTATCTTTATTTAATTATGAGTATCGGGTAATAACAAATCTTCAATTATATCTAAAGTATGGGACATGTATATGTGGCATAACGCTTAATCCTATTGCCGTTGGTGTTACACTTTCTGCTCTTGGCATGAACGCATATATAAGAAATGGATTAACGTACAGTAAAAAATTGAACCGCTTACTTGAGCATATACGAGATAATAATATAATATCTGCTGGTGCTCAATATCTTCATTCCATAAATTGGAAATCGCATGGCCCTTATTATGAGGATATAATTAATGAAAAATAATTTATTAACTTATGATTATATAAGTCGTTTTGAAAGCATACGACAGAAGTGGACAAAGATTTATAATAAAGACTTTAATGGGAGTATGCCAGATGAATACTCTGTTGATTTTGATATAACGTCTTGCTGTAATTATAAATGTAAATGTTGTTCCCATTGTGCGCCATATTCAAAACCTTATTTTATCAGTATAGAAAGTTTTAGAAACGATCTTATACAGACGGTTAAATTTTTTGAAGGAAAACTCCGTACTGTTAATATATTAGGCGGGGAGCCGTTATTGCATCCAGTAATAGATGAGATTATTAGAATTGCTCATTCTATCTGTGCTAATCAAAATATACAAATAGGCTTAGGAACTAATGCTACTCTAATTCGATCTAAGGGTGAGTTATTTATTAAATTATGCATGGACAATAATGTTATAATTCAATGTTCTATGTATAGAACTAATTTTGCAGCTATTGATTTGTGTCGGAGATGGATATATAAATATGGTGGAAAGTATATTCGATATGACCCAAAATTATTACCTAATGGATGGAATTATGTACAAATTAGTAATAGTGCAAAGACTATAGATTTAACCACGTTTAATTGTGAATATGGCGGATGTCCACAAGTATATAAAGGTGTAGTATATCCTTGTAGCTATGCTGTGTACGGGACTCGATTAAACGATGTATTAAATCAAGAGTATTGTGTAGCATATAAAGAAGATGGAGCAAATCTGTATAGTCAAACATTGGCAGATTATAGGGCTATTCTAAATAGGAAGTGTCTAAGCTTTTGTAAACACTGTAATTTTATTAAACGTGGAGCTTGGGGTCAAGCTATAGATAAAGATGACTATATACAAAGTTGGATTGGTGAGGTAGAGTGAAGTGAGATCATACAGTAAGAATAATGTTGATTCTGTTGTATATGAATATTTTAAGCATCGCAAAGAAGATATACATAAAGGGATATTCCTTGATATTGGAGCTAATGATGGAATATTTGCTAACAATACATTATTATTTGAATCTCTCGGATGGGATGGAGTTTGCATAGAAGGAAAACCAGATTTAATAGATTCGTTAAAGAAGAATCGTAAATGTTCATGTTATCATATGGTAATAGCGGGAGACTCTAAAGATACAGTATTTTTAGAAATACCCGATCAGTTAGTCCCAGGGCGTAGTGGATTAGAGGAAGACATTACAGATATTACATTAAATGATATTAAACGATGGGATCTTCCAGTTACTAAATCTCTTGTGCATACTGTATCTTTTATGGAGATGTATCATTCATTATTTTCAAATATTAAACATATTGATTTACTTTCTCTTGATATAGAAGGAAGTGAGTATAAGGTACTTACGTCTATTAATTTTGATGATATTACATTTGATTGTATCATAGTTGAACCTAATAAATACGAACAAGAGATTACTAATTTATTACTTCGGAATGGGTATAAGTTATTTAGAAAATTTATTACCAAGACAGATATAAATTGGGTATTCATTCAGCAGGTAGGATAATTAATTGGATACATTGAATTATGGCAAAGCATTAGAGTGTGCTCAAGAGCGTTGGAAAAAGCTTGCTAATATTAACTATATTCCAGTTAATAATGGGTTTGAGATAACGTATCAGCTACTCCATCATTGTACGAATAGATGTATGAACTGTAGCTTGTGCGCTCCGTATTTACCCATTTCATTTGTTCCGTTAGAAGAAATTAGGCAAGATATAGATCAACTTGCAGTTTTCTTTAATAAGCCATGTGTATCCATAATGGGGGGAGAGCCCTTATTACACCCAGATATAATTAAAATCTTGTCATATGTACAAGATAAGTTTTTATATACCGGAATTGTAACAAATATAATGCCGTTAACAAAAGATTTAGGAGAACAGTTTGTTACTGTATGTAAGCAATATAATATACACATAAGTGTGTCTGACTATGACTTTAATCAGGATAAAATAAAGTTACTTGATAGCCTATTAACTAAATACGATTATCATAACTGTCAAATTACTTCATGGAGAACAACCTGGAGTCGGCGTGCTTATAGTGTAAAACCTGTTAAACACAGTATATGGAATAACAAATCATCTTGTCTTGCTGGTATGTGTCCTACGGTTTATCGAGGAAGATTATATTCATGTGATGGATCTTCATTTCTTAACTTAAACGAGCTTATTCCAAACCTTGTGAAAGACGATCCACAAGATTATATTAATATATATAAGCAAAAGTTCAATGACTTCATTAAGTTAATGCAGCATCCATTGTCTTTTTGTGATCATTGTATTAAACACGCTGATCATTGGCGTGAGTCTACAAGTCTTGAGCAATACTTAAATGGAAAGGTGATAAAATGAGCTATGTAGATATACAGCATCATCTAATGTTACGAGAGTATTGGGCCAAGTGCTATAATAAAGAGTATCGACACAGGCTTCCTAAAGATATATTTATGGATTTTCAAATAGTTTCACACTGTAATCATTCTTGTATATGTTGTTCTCATTTTGCCCCATATGCCATTCCGTATAGTATCTCAACTAGGTCTTTTCAAGAAGACTTAAAGCAGGCTATAAAGTTTTTTAATGGACGGCTTCGAGCAATTAATCTTACTGGTGGAGAACCGTTGCTACATGAAGATATTGAAGAAATAATATGTATTGCTCATAACATATGCGAAAAAGAAAGTATATCTATTCAATTAAGTAGTAACGCCGAGCTAGTTCCAACAAAAGGAGAATCATTTATACGGCTATTAGCAAAAAAACATATAATATTCCATTGCTCTGTGTATCCATTTAATACAGATGCTATAAGTTTATGTAAACGATATATGTATAAATATCGTGGACTAATGAGTATAGCAAACAATTCTTTGGTTCCGAATGGATGGAGTACAATGACGATAAATAATACAAGAACACTTACGGATGATTTTAGCTGTAATGTAGTTTGTTCTGTAACTCTTTATAAAGAGAAGTTGTGTACATGTCATATACCATTATATATTAGTAATTTAGATAGTAACTATATTACATATAAAGAAGATTATATTAACATATATGGACAATCATTGAATGACTTTGAAGGATTATTAAAAAAGGGATCGTTAAAATTTTGTACTCATTGCTCTGATCCAGCATTAACTAATTGGTGTGAGGCAAACAGCAAAGAGGAATATATTAAGGGATGGACACAATGCAATTAGTAATATTAGCAGGTGGAAAAGGAACACGTCTCGGAAATATAGATATTCCGAAGTGTCTTGTTAAAATAAATAATAAGCCTATACTGCAATACCAAATAGAGCTTGCCCTTAAATACGGTATAACAGATATTTATATCATGGCATCATACTTTTCGCAACAGGTAAAGGATTTTCTTAGTAACTTTAACCCTCATGGAACAAATATACAGTGCCGTGTGGATGATCAGTTGAGAGGCACTGCTGGATGTTTAGTTCCTATAAAAAGCTATCTTATAGAACCTTTTATGGTATTCTATGGTGACTTAATGATGGATTTTAATGTTCAAAGATTTATAGATTATGCAAATGAAGGTAAACGGTTATGTACACTTATATCTCATGTAAGTGATCATCTCTATGATAGTGATGTAATTGAGATGAATAATTATTATGTTCACGTCTTTTCAAGAACTCATAAATCTATGTCACATTGGACAAATGCAGGAGTATACATACTATCCCCCGATATATTCAAATATATTAACGTAGACGACTACAGCGACTTTACACATGACATATTTCCTGCGGCACTGATGAGTGGGGAAGTCATTAAAGCATATTGTACTGATGAGTATATAAAAGATATTGGTACACCGGAACGATTAGAACAAGTTAAAAAACAATTTGGTGGTTGATAAAGGCCACAAGCTCAGGTATAATAAAATATGGATCAAGGGCAATATATTGTATTACTTATTCAAACAATTGTATTCCTCGCACCTATAGTTGGCATCATCTGGAAAGCCGCTGGTCTTGCTCATGATATAAAAATTAATGCACGAGATATAGATGGTCTTGGATCTAAAATAACGTCTGTAATATCACGTCAACAGGCTGATCAAGAAGACCTTATATCTAAAATAAATCTTACGAGTAATAACATAACTGAAATACTTACTGCTCTACAGTATATGAAAAAAGATATAGACGATCTTAAAACAGAAATTAAAAGGATACGAAGATAATGGACTTTAGTATGTTAAGCTCCGTGGCTGCTCTATTAAAAGGTGGCGGAGATCCAAGTGCAATGCTTGGTATGTTAGGTGGTAGTAACCCGGCACTAAAGCAAGCTATGGATATTGCTAAAGGCAAAGATCCTAAAGCATTGGAGAACTATGTACGGGCCGAGTTCGATAAGCGTGGTATGAATATCAATGAGGCTCTAAAGGCCCTTGGTATAAATTAATAAACAGGAGTTAAACATGGAACACGAAGGAAACGGTAGTTGGGTATGGGTTATCCTACTTGCTTTTCTATTTATGAGAGGCGGATGGGATGGAAGGGACGGACACCACGATGGCGGAGATTATGAACGTGATCATAATCGGTATGACAGGCGTGATGCTGACTTCCGGGAACTTCGGACAGAGAATTGGCAGCAACAGAAAGAGATCTTGAAATCTGGATACGAAGATCGTATTGCTGATTTGAAATGCTGCTGTGAGACAAACCAAAATATTAAAGATGTTAAGTGTGAAGTGGCAGAGCAGGGTGAAAAGACTCGTGCTCTTATGATCTCTCTTGAAAAAGATGAGACAATCAGGAGACAAGCAGATACTATTGCTGCTTTGCAGCTTGCTGCTAGTGAAGATCGAATCGTTGATCGGCTCACCAGACAAATATGGAAGTCGGAACGGTTTGAAGATTGTCGGCGTCACTTCTCGCGTCCTGATGACGATGATCACGAAAGAAGGGTATAATGGATGATCGTGACCTGCTAGTTCTATTGACATTGATCGCAACGATATGGAACTTGCAGGTTAACTATGATATTAAGCATGGTGGAGAACGCCGTGAAGTTATATTGAAAAATATTGAGGATAAATTAAATGAATGAAACATTCCTTCGTATCCTTAAAACATTGTATGCATTAGAGCACGCAATGGAAAATGCAATGATACTTTGCCAATCATGGGGCTTCAATGGCCTTAAACGGAAGTATCGTTTATATAGTACATATCTACATTATGCCATTCGACAAATAGAATGTGAAATGTACGATTACCATGAGCTCGCGGCTCCTCTTAATGAGGAGGCGTACCCTGCTTATCATCCTTCTAATATAGAGGATCATTTAACCAAATGGGCTGCTATGATGAGGGATGTGGTAAGCAATCTTGTTATGGCAAATAAAGTTTTAATACCTGCTATCGGTAAACAAAACTGTTATGTTGAAGATGTACTAAAGCTGTGCTATAAGGAAAAGTGTAAGTCTATCCGTATGGCAAAACGTTTCAACGAGGCTGGCCTACATGACCTTCATATGTGCGATGATATACTTCATAAAAAGATGAAGCAGTGTGAAGCCGAGGAGGTTCCCAAATGGATATAAGAAAGTTAGATGATACTCTAACTCGTATATTCTTTGATGAAGTTAAACACACTGAACGTATAACTTCTAGTAGTATATCTGATTTAGCAAAGATTAGTTCTATACTGTTATGCTTATGGCATCCAGCTATACAGGAGCAGATTAAAAAGCTTCCTCAATACAGTGAAAAGCAGGACATATTGAATAAAGCATTAGAGGATGCTGTATTAGGTACTGGTATGTCTGGTGCTGCAGAAGACTACATTAAGTCTGTTGGTCAAGATAAAACAGGTAATCCTTATTAGGAGGGATATGTGCGTGAAGCATTGGTTATTATTTTTGTTGCTCTGTGTATATGGATTCCTGCCACTTTATTCACAGGATGTACCACAGTCCCCCAACCAATTATTGCAACAACAGATGGATCTGTCGTCGCAAGTAAGGAAAGCGTTGCAAGACTCCAAACAATCAATGACGGACTTAACGACATCATACGAAGCTATGATAGTGCAATTAAACAATACCAAGGACAAGCAGTCAGCGGAATTGATGCAGCTCTCGCAGCACTTGACAGATACGATGAGTTCGTTCAATATTGCATCAATCGCATTACAGAGCTTGAACGTGACAGTCGCTCTTCGGGATCAACAGATCTCGACTCGCAACACAATCCTGATGTGGATCGGGATAGTGGGGGGAATTTTACTACTCCTTAAAATTGCTGCATTTATATTATATGCAAAACATATTAAGCTACCTGAATGGCTTAATATATTATTATAGGGGATAATATGTTAGCACAGGGTATTCAGTCTCGTTGCCTCATTCCATCTCTTAAAGATTGCGGATGTTACTTTTTCGATATTCTACGTCAGGTTGAGATACAGCAACAATTAAATCTTTCAGAAGATGATGCAATGATGTGGTATTATGTGGCACGTTATAAAAAGTTTGTAGAACAAGATTGCACAGTAATTGATCCTGTAGGATTAGCTAATCTTGTATGCGGACAAAATGCATATCGTGTTATTTCAAAATCTGATAATAAACCCGATCTTAGTATATACATTGTATGTGGTAAAAAGCCAATGTATACTCATTTTACATTAATAGAGAACGGCAAACGATGGGATAGCCTTGATCCTAATCGTCCGACTGCTGATTCGTATACCCCCGATAGTTATAGGGTGCTTGTTTAGCATCATCTATACCCCGAAGAAAATCGTACATGTCTTTATCTTGCTTATTGAAATCTTCGGGGTAACCATCTTTTTCCCATTGGTTGAATACTGCGTTAGCGAGCTCCTTTAGGCTTTCACTACTCATGAGCATCTGGCAATTCTGGATCTCCTTGATCTCCTAGATCTCCTAGATCTCCTTCTGGATCTCCTTGACTATCTTGTTCTGGTTCTTCGTATGTAGTTGTACAAATATGCATAAATGGAAATCCGCAGGCTCTCATATGTGTCCCGTCCTCAAAATATACGATGCAATCTGGTTGTGGTTCAGGAAACGTGTCTATACGTATAACCTTTCCATCATTTAGTTCCCATACAGCAGGCTTCATTCCAACTATAAATGTGTTGTAGCCATCTGGAAATGCGATCTTAACTGCTGATACATTGTTCATATCCATTCTCCTTCCTGTAAATAAGGTAATAACGTGCTATCATCAATAATAATTTCTTCTTCTTTAATGTAGCTCGAATCATAAAAATCAAATGCAACTCCGGTCTCGGTTAGCCCATGATAAAAATATTGATCAGGAGCTTGAGCCGGGGCGCATCCTACATATACTAAATGTACACGCATTAAAAGGTTATATTAGATACCTCATCTAAGACATCTGGAGGATTCGGATAATCGTCATGAGAAGCCCCATTCCCTCCGTTACCTCCCTCTTGTTTCCTACTACCGATTAATTGTACATTAGTTGTAGTAAGCTTCCAATCTCTATGTTTAGCTCCATCACGACCTGTCCACTCGTCTGTTTCTAATGTTCCAAACAGTGCAATCATTTGACCCTTGAGCATATATTGTCTGATGCTTTCTGCACTTTTGCCGAGGAGCATTACATGGAAGTAGTTAACTTTAGCAAAGTTTCCATAGCCTGTATTATTAGCTATGTCAAATGATAAATACGATGTGCCGGATGGGAAATACTTTAGTTCCGAGTCTCGTGTAAGTCTTCCTGTTAAACTAATACAATTTAAGTCACTCATATAGTTCCTCGTTATACTGTCTCATATTTTCTTGTAACAAACATAACAACGTTATGTCTTTTTCTTGTAGCCCATCATAACAATTTAATTCTTGCTCATCAGGTGTGTTACCTACTAGATAGTCCAATGATACATAAAGAGCAGAGGCTAAAGCGTAAAGGTTTTCAACACTAGGAGATCTTTCTCCGGTCTCAAACTTACATATTGAAGATTGAATAGTCCCTGATTTACGAGCTAATTGAGCTTGATTAAACCCACGAACATGACGCGCTACTGATAGCCTACGTGCAAAAACCTCTCGATTAAATCCTTTAGTCTGTCTTCGTGCTGTTGCTACTGCCATATATTACCTCGGTGCTATAGATGTTTTGCTTAGAGCAGCCAGCATCATCCATGCAGTACCCGGTGTTACAAAATGGACACAGGCTTTACAGGTTTCTGGATTAAGGCCATGTTGGAAGCACTCGTTCTTATCATTGCTCTGCATGTCATAACAGCGTGCTATCTTATCGAGAGCATCTTTAAGTGTCATATCATCTTTTTTCGGCATATATACCTCCTTCTCTAAATGGACATGCTTGTTTGTGATTGTCAACACACTTATCAGCTATACGTGAGCTACATATAACACGTTTATTAGGATGACCACAATCGTCATGGAAAGAAAGACGATTAGATAATTCCTTTCCTGCTAGCCATTCTGCTATTGCCATCTTTTGACCTGCTGTCATTTCAATACCCCATCATAAACGTAGCGTATACATCGGCTGTATGTAATGCCAGTACCTCTGGATATGTTTCCATAGCCTGATAATACTGTTTCTTCTGGATATAGTCATCCGGTGTTCCCATATGATTCGCCACTGCCTGAGCCCAGCACTCATGTTCAAACGTATAATACTTTTCGATTAAGCGTAATGACTCACAGCCATGGGGGAGTTGGATAAGATCTGTGTTTACTTCCCAACCATCATACCCTTCCCATTTACCACTTTTATCCTTGCGCCATTTTTGTACACGACTGTAAAGGTTACACTTTACGGCATCGTGGAATATCGAGGCTACTAAACCATCTCGATCATAGGAATCTGTACCTAGATCTCGTGTACCAGAAGCCGGTATAAGCACTTGTGTTTTTTCTTTTAGTGCATACCATACAGCAAGGCTGTGCTTGACAAGCCCAAACTGTTCAGCACCATGATACTGCGTACTCGCAGGTGCTATAAAGAAGTCTGTACTACAGACCCATTCCCATAGTTTTTCTGTGCCCGCAGGGAGTATATCATGAACTTGTTTCATATACTCCTGTACTGTATGCTTTTGTTTAAGGAACTCATCTAACATTTAATACCTCCGTTATTGAATTGTCATACATGAATCCGTTAAGTATAGATGCTTTGCTAACATTCTTAGTCTGCTTCCATACACGGTTATTCCCGCAGGTATGAACTGCATTGCCGAAAAACGTATTACTGATACGATATCTTTTAGGCATGAGAGATATAGGCATATTCTTTCGTTTATCCACTGGACAAAACTGTGTCTTCCTGTATACCTCAACACATCTCATGTCATGACAGCAATCTTTACAATGCTCTTTTGTTTCCATTAAAACCCTCCTGTAGCTCCATTTGGATTATATACTGGATCATAGGCCGATGGCCTTTGATTCATACGTTGTTGTGCACCATATTGCCAGCCTAGTCGAAACCAATCTTGTGGCTTCATCGCGGCTTTCTTTGCATCCGGTGTATCCTTGTTCGCTTGTGTATAATCAGTCTCCCAACTCATCCTTCACCTCGATCTTTCCGATCAATCGCTGTGCCTGCTCAAGAGCCTTGACTGCTTCGCCAAACTGACATCCATTGAGCAATACTGTAAGGGCAACAGATATACATCCTTCCAGTGCTGAATAATCTTCTTTGTTCATGCTGCATACCTCCGTAATCCATAATTAAGATCGTTTTGTAATCCTATAAAATGACGACTTTTAACATCGTGCCAATTAGATCCTATCTCGGTATCAACACCTATCGGAATCTTTAATCCTTTAACACAGTTAATCATACATTCATTAAATTCAATCGCTGCTTCTACTCCTGCTTTAGTTCTAGGTATTGAGAATACGTTCTCGTCATGGACGGTAAGATGGAGCTTGAGCTCGTTGAAGATACCTGCCTTCCAAGCATCACGTAATCCCATTTTAAGGATGTCCGCTGCGCTGCCTTGGATGAGATAATTGACAATAGCGTAGTCACGTCCATCTGGGGGAAGCCGATGTATCCTTCCTCCCACACTCCTAATTGATCCATATTGCCTCGCAAGTACCTGTATTGCATTAGTAGTAGGACGTATGAATGTCATCCTTCGCATATACTCATTATAATACTTTTCAGTGTATTGATCAGTTGTCATTCCTACTGCACGAGCAGCCTTACGAACCTCCACCGCGAACTTCTTTTTGAAACCATTCAAACCCATGCCATAGATCATTCCAAAGTTGAAGTTTTTGACGACTTTACGAGCGTCCGGGAAATCCCATCCGAGCATTGACTGTACGAGTTTATGATAGTCTGCACCTCGTCTAATATTCTCTCGAAGCTCTTCTGAGCCTGGGCCGATTGCAAAGTGTGCAAGGAGTCTATACTCAATTTGCTTATAGTCAAATGCACCGAGTAGGCAACCTTCATCCGGCAAAAAGATAGATCGTATAAGATCTCCTCCTTTTTCTTCGCGTGATGTGAAGTTTTGCATGTTTGGTTGCTTACTGCTGTATCGGCCTGTAATAGTTCCCCCTTCGTCCCTAAGCGTAGGCGTAAACGTACCATGTATTCTATCTCCTATACGGAAGTCAACGAAGGCTGAATTAAGATACTTAATAAGCATCGTGTTCTCACGTTGTATTTCAGTAAGCTTATCAACAAACGGATGATCAATTTTAGCGAGTGACTGTGTGCTAACACTAAGATCACCTCCGGGTGTCCTATCACACATAGGAGCTAATCCCAATGATGTAATGACATACGGTACAGTTCCTGGACCTTTCTTCTTAGTCAGGGATGTTAATCCATATTCCTTATATAACGCCTCCATACCGTCAGCAACTTTCTGCTCGGTCTCTATTCGTAGCTGTTCTATTTTCGGGACATCAACTCTGATTCCATTCTTACGCATCTCAAGGATAATAGGATATTGAGCACACTCAAGATCATTAACCTCTTGTAAGCGCATAGAGTTGATCTTAGGCTGTTGATTATTATATAATTGCAGTGTAGCCTTCGCATCTTGTACATTGTATTTATTGCGTATCTCTGACGGAATAAGAGCAAGATTAGCAATAGCCTTACCAGTACCACCGTGCGATTGCCACCACATATCAATCGTGTCAGCATAGTTCTTACCTTCTACGTGCTCACGTAAACAGCAACTGTCAAGATCATACTGTCCTGAATACTCATTGATCAGACCCTCTCTTGTCATTGTATCATCTATCTTACCATTGATCTGTAGTTTTAATCCATTTTGCAACCATGTAGCATCGTAGACCGCGTTGTGCATTACTTTTGTCGTTGTTGGATCTGCTAATAATTTTTTAATAGTCGCAAGATCATCTGGTACTCCAGGGTTCAAGACCAATGAACCTGTCTCATCAGCGAAAGCGACTGATAGAACCCCTCCGTCTTGACGTATATCTCCAGGCCCTAGATCTTCGAGATTTGTTTCTTGACACTCTATATCAACGGCTAGGATTGATTGTGACATTATCTCTGCTCTCCCAAAATGCACAAGGATATGGTAAGGTACTCGGTTGTATTGTACCTAACTCTTTACAATGAACAACTGCTGGACAATTTATATACTGTACAACAGTTCCGCTATAATGCTTACATAAGTTACATCGGGTTATTTGTTCCAATTGAAGCCTCCGGTGTATGATAATCGCATATTCCTCCAGCATCTATTGTATTGCCAGATTGTAACAAGTCACAGACACTATCATTATAACTATTATACCGTGCATACTTACACGTAGCACAACAGGTATTAGGTAGATGATAATGTGACTCTATCTTTGTTGGTTTTTCCATTTTCTTGTATCTCCTGTATGTCATATCCCCACATAAGAAATAAACAATTACAGATAGCGTGTGCCAAGTGAGCATGTCCAGATTCTTGATCCTTATACTCACCTTCCATATATGCAACAACATGACGCATCAGTGCGTTAGAGTACCGCTCTTCAAATGGCTTAACAGACTGCCAATTATTTAGGCTATATTTATCAATGCCTTCATCAAGTATTTGTACAACTTGTTCTAGCTCTTTGAACAGTGGCTGCATGGTATTCCAACGTAGCTTACCGGAGTCGTATTTTTTTCCAACTTCTTCCGATTCTTTTTCCATTGCTCAGACTCCTTATATATTTTCCTTTACTATATGCGAATTATGATCATAATCTGGCATAGACGAAGGGGAAATAAATCCCCTTCGTCTAATGTCAAAGCTACTCTGCATCTCCTGTAGCATCTACAGGTTCAGAATCAGGAGCAGCTAAGAGGAATTGTGTTGACTGCTGACGGGCCGGGAGTATCAGGGTGTTGAACATTTCGCTATTTATATTGCCACTGTCAACAACTGATTCGAGTCCATAGAACTCTTTCCCGGTAGTACGCGAGATTCGCTTCCCCGATACGAGCTTCCATATCTTTGCAAAAATAGGAGCTTGATCCCCATTGGGAAGCCGTATCTGTCCGAGCGTAGTGTTCCATCTGCGGAACGCTTTCATGCTTCCAACACCCGCCGTCATCATTACGAAACCAGCAGATGAGTCATCTGGAAGCACAAGAGCATAGGCAAAAGTTTCAACGATTTTATTTCCGGTGTCCGGGTTAATCATTGTCGGATAGCCAGTTTTACCGGGGGGAGGCGGCACCAGTTGAACAGGAATACTCTTTTTCTCATATCGAGCAAGCGTTTTACCGGATGCATCTTTCTCATCCCACACCGTCTTGAAGGCAACAAGCACTACCCTAACCTCTTTACCGAGTACGTGCATAGTCCCAGAGTTGTAGAAGTCTCCATCTACTGCTCCATTAGCTTTCGCATCAGTAGATAGGGCATTGGTAATCGACAAGTAATTCGTTGACTTTGCTTCTTGGCCTATGTCCTTTGTTCCTACACCAGCGTATTGGTTAAGAAACTCAATTCCTTCTGCCGAACCCTGTGCTTCGGCTGCACCCTGCGCTTGACCCTGACTGCTTGCATTTGTCGCCATGGCTTCTTCTCCTCATAGAAACTTATACTAAACTCTCATACGAGAGTTAATGACTAGGTATACCAGTTCGATGCAAATGATCTTGTGCTGCATCGTGCTTTTCGTATGTAACCTCTCCTCGATACTCTTTAGCAAAAGGAATTAACCGCTCAATAAGCTCGGCTGATACGAACCCATTTACTAGTTCGAGTATATCATTTGGTTTCAGGTAGATCCAACGTGACGGTGTTCGTAGGTTCATTTCTTCTTTTGGTATTAAGCATAGAAATAACCCACATCTACTTGTGCTCTGTAACCCTTGCTTAGAAGTTACAATGAACTCATCAATCTCCAGTCCATCTTTTGCAATCTTCTCTACTGCTGACATAGCGCCCATCGCCATACGTGGTAGATCTAAGAATGATACTGCCACTATAGGAAATGCTTGAACACCGTATATTGGTGACTGACGTGGTGATCGTGTACACTTCTCATAAAAACCTGGAGGCCCCCACTTAATTGGAAATGTACTTGTAGTCAAGAAGCTATGACCCTCTTTCTCTTTCCACCACTTACGAGCAGCTACAATATACGGTTGTAGCTTATCTATAAGGACATATTGAAAGACTGGATCATTTATGTTTAAGTCTTTAGACATCTTGATCGAACTCCTTATCTATAGATTTAATTATCTCACTGGACTTACGTGTACGCCAATAGTCTCGTTCATTTATTTTACTGTAACTGTCAATCTGAACGTCAAGCTCTTTCCATAGCTCATCATGCGAGTACCCCATAGCACGTAGCAACCGATAGGCGGGGAAGAATGTTTCTTGTCTAATGCCTGTCCATCGTTTGTTAGTGAAGTAATCGCCTGTGAGTATGCTCTTAGTAGCCTCGTGGTAGATCGGCTTTGCAGGTAGCATCCGTCCTCTTTGTTCGTATGATGTAGGTGGTGCAGCCTTCCACGCTTCATATATGCCCCTCCAATTTATGTCGTATAAGTTATTCCAATCCTCTACTAATAATCTTTGAGTACCTATAATCTTGAACTTATTATCTTTATAGTAGGTAGTACGTTCTTTAGTAATTGGACTTCGAGTCAAGCGCGTAGGATCTTTAGTAGATTGATCAAAGATTAGTCTATCCGACACCGTTGCTTTAAGATAAGCATCTAGCCATGCTCGTTCTTCTAAGTTGGTTGGACTATCCTTTACACGAATGAGCAAATGTATAGACTTACTTCCTGAATACACAACACGGCATACCGTACCCGCTTTGAACAGCCGCTCTGCTTCACTGTCTTGAATCTTCAATCGCTCCTTATAGAACAGTTCTGCGTTTATAGACTCTTTCTTTAGTCGAGTTGTATCCTCTGCTCGCTTAATTTCCATTGCTTCAATTTGTGCCGGTACAGCATCAGCTTCGAGTAAAAATGTATCTATATAAGCAGCATTATTTTTACGCCGATTATGTGGGCATGCCTTACACCTAGTCATACTTGGAGAGCAGCTCTTACATGCTTCAATATGCTCTGGAAGTATTTCATTTAAGGTCTCGAATTCTCCTGCTGGATCAAAGAGGAATTGACCGTTGTACTTAACACGTTCACCTTGTCTTTGATCGTTCTGATGTCGCATGTCTGTACTAGGACTGCTATCAGTATCATTATCAGAACTAGGTTGTTCTCGTTGTCGTAACTCATCTATTTCTTCTCCTTGTTCTTTAACCGCAATAGTAGAATTAGTATTATTACTGTTAGTACGAATGATGGGATCATCCAGAGTATCAAGATAATACTTATCATCTTCATCCTGCTCACTCTTTAAGATAAACCACGCTGCGGGTGAGTGCTTTAATTTAGTTGTAATGCCCCTGAACCCGCGAGCAGGAGCACTAGTATTCCCTAATAAGACAAGATCATATTCATCACGCAACCATGTACGCATATCTAATAGAATACGTTCTACTACAGATGGACTATATGGTCTACCTTGCCTATCGACAAATGTTAAAGCCTTACACACAGCGACCCTATTATTACGTCCTAACTTTGCTGCGATAAACTCTATTGCATTACAGTCTGCTACTACTCCATCAAGATCACTGACATTAAGTTGACCATCATCATCTTTTAATACGATTCGTGTAACCTCTTTACGTTGCTCAAGAGATGCCTTAATGAAAGGCGCTAGAGCCTTTATTGTAGTTTCAACCTCCACAGCCTCTCCGGTGCGTGGAATATTAAAGCATCGTTGATATGCATCAGTATGAGGGAAGTCACGATAGTTTACATTATTGGCCTTATTGAGTAGCTCAAACTTAAACTGCTCAATCATTGCTTTATCTTCAATCATCCCTTTTCCAACACGTTCACCTCTTGCATTATAGCCATAGAGTTTTGTAAATACCTCATCAGCTAATTGTGATCGTTCTCGTGTGAAGTCAGGATCAACTTCCATGATCATAAACCTCCGTTGGTTCCCTCTGCCCTCAAACTTAACCGGGACAAACTCATTGGTTGATAACACAAAGTCGGTATAACTATCCTGATAATAAGGATCAACACCCTTATTCTCTTTACGTACTTGTGTAGCAGTCGCTGAACTCTTTAATGCTCCAGAAGTATTACGTGCATCCTCTTGTGTCTTTTCCTCTATACATACGACTAAAGCATCTGCCTGATCAGAATTGAACCGTGACGTACTATCGTACTGATAGCTGACTATCACGTTGTCCTTTCCAAACAGTGCCTTACATATTACTTCTCCGAATGTGCTCTTACCTGTCCCCTGCTCACCAGTGAACACTGGTATTACCTCTGTCTTCTGGGTAGGGTATATTAGCTTATGTCGTAACCAAGACAAAAGATGAGGATAACATTCACCAGCAAGGTGGCGCAACAGAGTATGAATAGCACTCGTGTCAGCATGAGTTTCTTTTGCAAAGGTATTGAATGGTCGAGCGATGTTGAAAAGACCATTCTCGCTATTGAAATACCCACTAGGAACGAAATAGTCACGGTAATAAAGCGGAGTATACTTACCATCACTTGCTTCACCATAGATCCTAGCCTTACTTAATTGGGCATAATTGTCCGCAGTGTATTGTGCCTTACGGACATCTCCGTTATCATCCTCATAAGTATAGAATAGTATGTCTTTATACAGACGTTTCCATTCTGCGTGAGTTAAAGAATCCCCACGATGATTGACACTTCTGTAAGTGCCCAACGATTTCATATATACAATAACGTCCATGTGGTTATTGTGGGCAAACTCGATACAGGCATCTTGGGAAGTAAATCCTTTACCTGCTCTTTCACCTACAATGTACTCTTGTTGTTGCATTAAATCAGCAGCCTCTTTGTACGTTATACCCTGAACATTATTGTAATCTCTTGTGCTGTCATCGACTAACAAGAGACTACCTCCCTACTGGATTATACGGATTGAGCGGATACAGTAAGACAAGATATAATAGAGCTACCGCAGGAACACTTTAGTTCTCCCATGAACGTATATGAGCCTACAAGTTTGAGTTCGTCACCCATCATATCTGATACAGCTTTCATAACACCATCTTCACCGACACTATGTTTCATCGGAACAACGATAGAGGCCCCACATTTAGGGCAAGAGCAGTTTAACGTAGTGTCTGTGTTCATTTCCATGTGAATACCTCCGAGGCGTATGTCAAACATTCATTATATAAAGGAAGCATAAGCCGTACCATATCAGGATGAGCTTTCTTTGATGTACGCAACTGAAAAATATGTCTCCATTCACGAAAATTAGCTTTAACAATTATCTTAGTAGCAAGACTATTAGGAAGAACAGATCGTGCAAGCTCAGGAGATACTTTAAGCTTCCTCATCTCTTTATATGCAGCTTCTGCGTCTGCCATTGCTACCATCCAATCACCTTTACGAGAGGCTGGCTCAAATATCGGAGATATAAACTCTATAGGTTTATCTTCATAGTCACAATAGCGTGTTGATTCTTGTATAAATGAGCATAACCGATGACGAACTAGCTCATGGCTTATGCCACGATCAGTTATGAACTCAACAATCATATTGCCAAACTCTAATACTGAATCATGACCAAGATCAACGAGGCGCTGTATGAAGCTTTTGTCTGGTTCATATGACGTTTTATCTTCGGATCTATGTGAAATCCGGGCCGCATATTCGATGAATTGAAGCTCTCGTTTCCATGCAACTGGTGAATTAGGCCAAAGAATCTCATATGATGAATTAACCTCTTTCATCCTGTTACTACCTCTGGTGATATAACGAAATGGATTTGATCAGGTATATCTTCTATCTGGATCTTAGCCACTCCACCTTTGTTATAGCCAAGTAAGTCTTTGAGGAAAGCTTTAAGACTATTGGTATTCATGTCAGATTTTTCATCAAAGGGTATACCAGCATTGCGCATCATATCAAGCTGCTCAGCAGCTACGATGCCCTGCTTCTTCACGAGGAAGTCGCCACCCATGCTGTTCAACCATGCTACAATCTTTGCTCGATCAAGATCATTTTTATTAGGATTACAATAAAACTTTGTCTCAAGTTTAACGAAGTTACCCTCGTCATCCTCAATGCTATTAAGACCTGCTGATGTCATGCTTGTTAGTACAACCGTTGCTTTATAGTCTTCATAGTCTTTACTTGCTTGTTGCGCGATGAGTTGTTTGTTAAGCATATCCACTTCGAGCTCGCGCATATGCTTAACTTTTGCCTTTACTTCGGCAATAACGTCCGAGGCAGCCGAAACTCCCTGTAAAAAACTTAAATCCGGGGCTTGATTTTCCATGTCCGAGTCTCCTTTCTGTAGATTATGGCTTAATTCTATCATATTTTGGGGCCTGAAAACCAGTTATGATCATACTTTCTGCAAAGGATAGAAAAATAAATCCGATGGCAGGCTTAGGCCGGAACAAAACCACGAAGAATTGAAAAAGGTAGAACCAGTTTTTTGTAAATATTCTACACGCTTATCAAAAATCATTAACTGTAAGTGCGTCATACGAAAGAGAGTACCTCTATAAATACCCTCCAAGGATGTAATAGGAAGGAGCAAGGCCCAACGTATATCAGATTTACGTTGATAATAGATACACGAATCAATGAAGTCATCCTTAATATTGAACGGTGGATTCGTAATAATTAAATCTGGTATACCCTGTCCTTTCCATAGCTCATCATCAAAGTTTGTAGGCTCATGGATAAAATCAATCTCCTGTTCATTAGTAGCAATCACATTACATCCATGCTGTTTGAGCACAGAAGTAATTTTTGATCGACCGTATGTATCAGTAGGCTCCCATACCTTCCACTTAGGATTAATGTAAGGCAACAAGGGGTATACTGCATAAGCAGGTGTATCAAAATGGTTACGTTCTGATCCATTTGTAAGTGTATAATTAGTGAGCCCTTCGTTCATTTGTTATATCCTCTAAAGCTGACAGATAGATTTGCACTACCGACCTGATGCTTACGGGGCACCTGCTCTACTCACTGCGCTATGTCAGCATAAAACGCTAGGGCTATGTTGTTCTGCATAGTCGATTTTGGGAGGGGAACTATACAGCATATCCCTAGCATCCCGCACCTTGAGGCGTGGCCCACTATATAAAGCCGCTCCTCTTGCTATATCAAACCTTTCTCCTACGGAGCCCGGCCTAATATTACTTATTCCACCACTTCGTACAGTTCCTACAACCTATATATTGACAATAGGTATATCCTATTAAAGGATGTGATCTACCTAAAGTCTTTTGAAGCCAACATAATATCTTTTTCATATAGTCGTTTCCATTTGTGTTATCTCGTCATCGTCTTTAACAAATGCTGTTAAACCTGTCCCTCTGATATAATCGAGTAATGTCCGTTTCTGTCTAAGCGCACCGACCACTTTAAGATCGATGGTGCCTTCGTTGATGTAGTCTGTATATACACACGTCTTACTCTGTCCGATGCGGAATATACGTCCTTCTGTCTGCAAGCGATCCTCAAGGCTAAATGTATTAGAGTAAAAGAACATCTGACAAGCATTTTGTAAATTAAAACCCCTACTGATACACCTAATGTTAGCAACCATGATGTCATATTTACCCTCCTTGAATTCTTCAACAGTTCCTGTTTTTTTCCATCCAGTGTATAAACAACATCTATACTGTCTGGAAAGATCCGTAAATATTCTATCGGCTTCGCAGGTAAATCGAGTGATGATAATGCACGGCCTATCAGTCTCATCAATATCTCTGTAGAGACTGTTGAGCTTTGGCGTAGAGCTTCCAAGCCATACTGATTCACCGGGTAGGACATCGTAGTCTTCAAGAACTTCACCCTCCTCATTTAGTGCTAACTGTCCCTGCACAATAAAGCCTGAGCTAATCTGTGACAATCTAATGAGTGCGGACAACTTATTAGCTGCGGTAGTTGTAGCGCCTCCATACATCGCCAACAGTTCGTTTTCCATTTCTTTATATGCTTTAGTCTGTTCGGTTGACATCGTAACAACATGTTTATTATACACGGTAGGTGGCATATCCACGCAATCTTCGATAGCCCTGAAAGAACTAACCGGGGCAATGAGTTCTTTAAGTTCTTCCTCATGCTTGTACGCTCCTCTAAATGTATCTTGTAACTGAATGATATTATACGTGTCAACACTCACACCAAAAACAGCATTAGCCATCTCCCATGTTGCACAGTCCTTTATCCCTTGCCATAACTCTGGTGTTATTAGTATTTGGGCAGATCCATAAGCAGTCGTAATACTCGCAAGCATAGCATAGTGGTTACGAAAGCTATAGTAGTTACGATTAAAGTAATTAGGACGAAGGAATTCAAATAGTGACCAGAGATCAAGAACGCCGTTAGTAACAGGAGTACCTGTAAGGATAGCACGAGCCACAGTATGAGGCACGCTCGATATAACTTGCTTCCTCCTTCGCACGACATCATTGAACTCATATAGCAACCTCTCTGTTCGTTTACTACTAACATTCTTTATTGATGTAGCCTCATCGAGAATCACCATACATTTAGTTGCTTTGACCCATTCAGCTATTTGCTCCCACTTCTTCGGCGTGCTGAACGTGTCTATATTTACGCTTACTATATGAAGATAATCAGGGTAGTAGAAAGGATGAGATTCCTTCATTCCTCCCCTTCCACCTAGTGTTTGTACTTCCCTATTAATATGTCTAGGCAACCACTTTGGGATCTGCTCCTGTGACCACTGTCGGTGGACATCGTTGGGGCTGATTATAAGAAGACTATCTATATCTCCTTTATCATACTTATAGGCAGCGATGCGTAAGGCAATAGCTGATTTTCCACAATTATGCACTACGATTTTATTAGCGATAAAGTTATGTGGGTCGGCACATTTAATATCGTAGGTACGTTTAATACCTACATTTTTTATTCCTATGACATGTTCAAACTTAGGAACTTTAACTACTGTAGTACCAGTAGGATGAGTATAATCTGTAGAGTTAAGATTATGGACACTTATTGCATGATGCCTTTCAGCATGAGCCGACATGCTGTCCAAAAGCTCTAAATTAGATATATCATTATTTAATTTATTTCCATCTTTATGATGAACGTATTCCGTAGGAAGTAAGTACCTTCCTAAATGTTGCTCCATAACATAACGATGTTTGAGCAGACCATCTGTGCGTCGATTAGGATATCCCTTATATTTATATCCATGCAATCGTACATACCCATCAGAATAAACAGATTCGCTTTCATATACACGCTTATATCCATTACATATAACGATGCTATTTAATGTTAATTTATCTGCACGAAGCCATCCATTATCAGTAAGTACCTCATGCTCAGGAGTAAGAGACAATGTATTTCCTGATTCAGTAGTTATACCGATACACTCCTTCTCTCCTGAATAGAGCATATCGTATACTTCTATAAGGCCAAAGGTATCATCTTCAAGAAGCCCTATAACATACCTTTGTTTAGTAGTTCGTCTCTGTTTTAAGTAAGCTGTCTCAATTGGTATTCTATAAGTAGCAGTTTTATATCCATACTGTATTATTGTACCCTCTGCTATACACCCCATTGTCCAGAACAAGGCCATTTCTTTTGAGTCCTTAAACCTTTCAAAATCTTCGTCTTGGTGCTTGTAGTATTCATCTTCTACATCTTCTATTACATTGACCATATCAAACTTAGACTGATTGTTCTTATACCATTCTTGCATAGCATCTATGAACTGATTGTGATTTAAGTCAACATCGTTTACTCGTGCTCCAATAGATCCATCTCCAACATGAACTTGTGAGGCAAGTATCTTTTGCGCTTCGAGGTTCTTAGCAGCAATAGTAGTAATGGTGTGTGCTTTATACTCTATGCACCTATGCCCTCGTTTCTTTTCATTAAGGCACAAGCCGCAGAGAGCTATCTCGTCTGTCCACATCCAGCCGTCCCATTGTACGGCTTGCCAATGCTGGCACTGACAACATAACCCTCCGGCCCCATTAAAGTCACAGTTCATTTATGCCTCATCAATATAGATATAAAAATTACCGTGAAGCAAATAGAGGCAGCGCACGCCATGATCATTCCTGCTATATCTTCACTCATGCTTCTTGCTCTCCCTCATTTCTTTACAGCATGCTCGACACCACCAGTTACGATAGTGACGACACTTAGTACCCTCACCATGACAGAATGAGAAATCATCTTCTGGCTTCCATTGCTTGCATTTACTACATCTTAACATCAGGCTTAATTGCTTTTTACCGTCAACTAGATCATCTGCAATGGATTCAACAGCGTGCTTTATGTACGCCGGATCATCCAATAATTTACGAAGCTCTTCAACACTACGCAAGACTCGTTGCAATCCATATGACTGCAATAAGAACAACAAAGAACATTGATATTCCAAACATTTAATACCCCCTTGATAGTACAACTGGTATTTGAGCAGCTCGGAGCGACAACGAATCTTGTAGCTCCAACTGCTCCCATCTACCCATCACGCGCATCGCATAGTTGATACTAGACTCCGGCGGTCGGCGATGCTTACGCGCCCATGCTGTGCCAGCATTGTAACTGATTGCAACATCCCACATTGTATTCAGTGTAGGATTATTGATCAGATGCTTAATGTGTATGCACCCTGCTGTAATATTCTTTTCTGCATTGAACCACGGGCCAGTATACCAGCAGGTGTTTAATTGCATTACACCTACATCCCATGTACCATTTTTATTTATAGCACATGACCTAACATTAAGCGTAGGATTCTCCTCCAATGCTACAGCAAGAACAAAGTTAGGCGGTACACCGACACTAGTTGCTATTGTCAAAACGAGCGCTGTTATGGCTCCCATTCTCCACTCCTATTAAATCAGTAAACCCAATTACAAATCCAGATTCAAAGATGCCTTCTAGTTCTGTTTTAATGCGAGCCCAATTTACAAAGGGCCTATCAGATAATGCAGGGTTAAGCATCAATGGACATCCGAGAGCAGCATCATCTATGTAGAGTTGTGCGTATGGCTTAGGAGATTGAGTCCAGCTTATTTGTGTCGGGTTCTCGTTCACTCCAAAGAGCGGTATATCATGCTCCTTGAACCACCATAACGCATCATCAAGATCACCCTTACCATTATCAAGTTTGCCTCTCATCGTATGCAGTATGATCTTATGACCATTATCTGTAAGCCATTTCAATACCGGAGCAGCACCAATCTCCTTTCCAATCTTAGGATACTCATGTGTAACACAGGTGCCGTCAAAATCAACGGCGATGATCATTGGCTTTCCTACTATCATCCAACATCCTCCTCTCTTATAGCAGTCTTCATAGTTGTATAATCATACGACTCGATGCACTTTACCAATGTGTCCATGCCTTGTTCAGCGTACCGAATGAAGTCAAGAACTTTCTCACTCCATCCTGCTATAATGTTCGTTCTTGATCCGAGGAACTGCTGTGTACCATAGCCCTGTAAGTCAATCGCATGTACCCATACGTCTTTGTTCACAGTGTTACGATACTCATTTACATCTTGTTGCACTGTGTTCATTCCTCGATTCACTTCATTATCTGATAATATAATAATACGATCTACATTCATTTTATGTTCAATAAGATGCTGTATTGGTAGATGCATATTAGTACCATTACCCGGATATCTAATACTCATCGCTTGACTAAGTATAGATCCTTTACTTGATATTGCAGGTATGTATATATAATCATCAAACGCAAGGAAGATACTATCATCGCAAATATGAGCAGCCATAACACCGAGCAAGCGCGATATATCCGAGCACCGTATCGTGCTCCTTGCAGATATAGAGCTAGACATAGAACCGGATACATCTACTACGATGCACGTCTTGCCCGGTAACTTCTCCATATTCTCAACGGAATAATCAAGAGCTGTTTCAAGAGCATCGAACACTTTCGATGAGCCAATTTCTTGTAGTTCACGCCACGCAGACAAAAATCTGAATGGCAACTGACGACTGTGCTTTACAGCATCACGGTCTGCGATGCGTGCAAACACAGCATTGTAATGTACAGAGTCAAGGTTAGCCTGTAAGAGATTACGAAGATTACGGAGCAATGCCATGTAGCCTAATGAGTTATCATCAAGGAGCTTTGTCCATGTTTCAGCGTTGTTGCCATGTGCTGACAGTTGTGTCTCCCATGTATTAGGAGTCTCAAGCACTCCGTCAATACAACGCTTCCAGAGATCAGACTGTGATTTAGTTGTAGGTTTAGGATGGCATATACGAAGCACGTCCTTCATCGAGAGCGACTTGCCATCACCTTTATATTTCGCAAGAGAGTATTCAGTAAAGCACTTAAACGCATCACCTATGCCCCTCTTTAATGAGTTGGGTATAGGCTTACCAAACATAGATAAATAAGCTGAAAGTATTTCGGTTACATCATCAGCACGTACAACCACGGCGGGTATGAGCTTACGTACTACTGCTTTACCTTCCTTGCAGTTAGCAAGGACAGCAGTAAGAACGTGAGATACCGACCTCATATTGAATACCTTACGTGCATAGACAGCGAGTTTCGCAACGAAATCTGCATGGCCTGAACAACAAATTATTTCTTGTGCACTTGCTACGATTTCATTGGAGTTATCGCCATAGAACTTTGGCTCACCGAAGAATGTAGTGAGTACCTGCGTAACTAAACGATCCTTATCCTTCATCTTGTATGCAGGATAACCGTCTTTGTTGACTGTCCGATTGATGCCAACATTTGAACCATTGAACTTTGCCATACTGTCCTCCTCTACTGGATGGAAGAAATATAGCCTAGAGAAACAAGCGATAGCGGGCTATCTAACCACGAAGTAACCGTTATCTGCACTACTAGGCTACGAGAGTAGAAGGAGTCGAACCCCCGACATCGTGCTCCTGATGAAGTAACTGTCATCTACAATACAGAAGACGCTTGGCGACTCCCGATAAGCATAATCGACAACAGGCTTGCTATGCACGCGCTCTACCACTGAGCTATACTCTCAAACAGCACTTTGATAAACAACGTAACCGCTAATTTACCGAGCATCCGGCTCACGCACCGAGTTGAACGGCGCAGGTTCTTTTTGACAGAAGAAGTAAGCGACTACTACAATACAAAGTGCTTTGTAAAGCAGTCTGATAAACAACAGCATCAGTAGTTTTCATTGATGGTAGAAGTAACTGACACCTACAATGCAAACTGCTTTACAAACTATGCGCCTAGTAGGAATCGAACCTACACTACCGGAAAAGGAGTGTCCTATGCAGAACGAACCCGGTATGCTCCCATTACATTATAGTCGCAAGTCCTACTGATAACCCACAGTAGGCGAAGGTTTGGCAAAAAGTATAATCAGGAGGGGAAGGTAATCCCTCGTAGATTACTTAATATACTGTAGATATTCAGACGTCCTGTCCGTGTTGTATCTACTATCATAATTGCTCCATACGCTAGACATCCAATACTCTTGTCTGCCTAACCAGTATGTCTGCGGTTCCACTGCTCTCCATGCTCCGTTAACAAGCACGCAACAGAACAGGTGATTCATCGGCGGATTGTAATTCAACTCGATACACACCCTGCTTTTATCAGGAAAGTATTTATAGAATAAGCACGCCGAATCAATACAGTTGATAAGCCCATCATGGTTCATATCAACTCTGTTAATAAGATCACGCTTGACCAATACCAGCGTGTCTCTGATCTCCTTATCTACATCTACCGATGCTACAACACTCTGTGGTATGTCCATAGGCTTTGGCCTATGATCAAAGCGCCAAGCACTAATAGCAATTAAGATAAAGATAGCCTCTAGCACTGCAAAGAATATGTGATGCTTTCTATTAGAACGTCTATCCCCATTCGCCGCTGTATCTGTATGCAATAGAAGCATCTGGATTCCTGCTTCACTTGCTTGAGTATACTTTCGCAAGTATACCCTACAGTTATTACACGCTGGATCATCGAAGTTACACTTACATTTGCCGTGTGCTCGTCTTAACGAACACTCCAGAGCAACGTTCCAAAACGCATCACCTGATGACGGTGCCTGCGGTGTGGGCATTAGTCCACTACCTCATTATAATCATCATCGTAATCGTCTTCCTCGTCAGATTCGTAATCATCATCGTAGTCTTCTTCATCATCGAAGTTCTCGTCATCTTCGTCTTCATAGTCTATGTCTTCTTCGGTGTCGAGTTCTTCGGCCTCTTGTTCAAGTAAATCGTCATCATCTTCTTCAAGTTGTGATTCATCATCAAGAGTGTCGTCATCTTCTAACTGTGGATCAGTATCATCAGACATGATTAAACCTCCTTGCCAAAATAGACCCCGGCATATGCCGGGGTCAGTTGAAACACTATGCCCCGATCTTCTCGATCACGTACTGGCTCTGGATAGGATTCTGCGGATTATGAACGTACTTCACAATAGCCACATTCTTCTGCTTCCAAATCCTGCACTTGCTGTTCATGTAGTCAATGCCCTTGTACAGTTTATTGAATACATCACCAACAGTAACCGATTGTCCAACCTGCGGATTCGATCCGAAGATCTTATCGAAGATAGGCTCACCAACACCACCGCCGCCAGCCTTTGCCGCTTTCGTAAGCAATTCAAAAGCCGCGATTATATCGGCTTTCATGTTAGCCCGGAGTGGTTCAAAGTATGCTCTTACCACTACCTTGGCAGCCTCTTTAGCAGCCTTGGCGTCCGCACGTTTCTTCGCAAGTTCAGCATTGTCCACCGGAGCGGCAGCAGGAGCCGAAGCAGCATTACCCTGAACGCCGGAAGCGGGCGCACCAGCACCCTGATTATTTAACAGTCCCATAGTATACCTCCTCTACCGTGTAGGTTATCTAGGTTCTTCGTTTCTTTTCACCACAGGGCTACTTGAAACGCCTGACACCACAGGTATTAAGTACCTTGGTTCTCAAATCATACCCTTATTCTATCATAGATTAAGGGCTTAAAACCAGTTATGATCATAAAATCGTATCAATTAAACAAATATTTTATAATCCCGGTCGCAAGGCCAATCTCACTACCATCAATACGGTATAATTTTGACATCGGGACACACTTATCGGGATATAAGTGAGTTAACTCCATTCCAAATAACCCAATGTCCTGAAACAAAATGAGTAAAGAAACTGTATCACCTGTAGCCTGCAAATGCTCTAAGGCCCATTCCTGTTGGCCCGGCCTGAACGGAACCTTAATCAATTTGCTCGCATCAAAATTGGCCCGGACGTGCTTGAGTTCCACCCATTTCTTACCATCCCGACACGCAATATACAAGTCCGGGATTCCGTTCCGCACTTTCGTTTCAATAGGCTGTACCATACAACCGTGTTGCCGTAGCGTACCAACTATTCTTCGGCTATCATCATGTTCACTCATTATGCATCCTTTTTATAGTAATCTAGTTGTTGTAAGCGATGATCAATGCCATCACACCTGCCTTCCAATCGGCTCACTAAAGACTGTAGCTCTACAATCTTTTTCAAGCAGATGTCAATTTGTCGTTCAAGTTCATACCCTTTCCATTCAGGAACCCATCTATCATCCATGTTTGCCCCTCCATTCTCGAACTAACACTTCGGCTCTATCTTTAGAGTAGCCCATCATAACCAGAGCAGTAATAGTTTCCCCTGCGGTGAAATCTCCGTACTGATACTTCATGCGGGTATACTCTCGCTCCTCGTAATTCTTTTGATACTCATGCTGTGTAGGCACATGGCCTTTATCTCCTTGCTTCGGCATCATGCCACTCCCTCCTCATCTTTTCTAGATCATCAGCAAGAGATTCTGGATCATTCTTACCAGCCCTCTCATAGTTTTTTCGTAACTCATCGAGCGCCGTGTCGAGAGTTATACCTTGACTCATGAGCATCTGTATTAAACTAAGCCCTTCATCTTGCATCTCCTCCACATGATCGTATGCGCTCATGAATGAATCACAAGCATCAATGAGTTCAAAGGAACGATGTACTGTTTCCGTAACAGGCTTGCTCCAATCATGTATCTTACTTGAAACAAACAGCATCTGATCAAATGTAAGTTTCTGTCTTAACTTCCTCATTGTCCTCCACCTCCCTGCTTACTTGCTACAAAGAACATGAGCCTATCAGCCAGTATATTACAGGCTTTTAACTGCGGGCATTGATTACAAGTATCATAATTACAATCACTTATGATACACGCCGCTTTGTCTAAGCAAGATACAACTTCCTTTCTATCAATCATGTTTATCCTCCTTTTTTATAAACCGCCTACAAGGATACAATAATCGTTCAATACCCTTATAAGCATTAGGTGATAACTGTAAACGTGCAGGCTCTTTGTCCCTTACGCTTATACCAATGTTTGCTAACAATGCATCAAGTAGATTGATCATTGCTATATCTCGCTTGCTCATTGTCCGTAAACGTTGAGCACTAGCCTTAGTGAGCGCTCCACCGACAATGTTCCTGTTATGAGTAGATTCTCTAATGGCTTGTTTCAATTCTTCTAACCGTAGAGCACAGTCCTCTCGTAATTGATCAATATTGTCGGTATAGTTCTTGAGTAATAGTATATCAAGTGGTGTCGCACTCATAACTGATACCAATCTTTATCTTCATTATGAACACGGACGTTCCGGCGTGCTTGATTATACCATGCTCTACGATGCAGTGTTTGAGCCTCACGCAATGCTCCGGCATATCTTTCAATACTCTCCCTGCTACTAGCAGGTTTGCCATCACTAACCCACTGTTGGCATATTGCTAATACAAGTTTTGTCATACCGTTAGGATTCATATACACCACCATGCTACAAGCACCACGCCCATGAGCACGCCGATCCCCCACATACCAATAAGCATAGGCCACCAGACATATGATCTACCATGATAGTTAACCATTGAATGTACCTCCCATATTTTTATATTCTTCGATATGATTCTCTACTGCACCATCCGCGATTTCCTTTAACGTATCTGCGCATGGTTCACCGTCATAGAGAATCCCTAACTCCTCTAGGCAGAGTTGGCATACGCCATCTTCACTCCATTGTCCGCCGCAGGCAAAGCAGAGATTGTCCCCGCAATTATCACACACTCCGCCATACCTGTTCGACCCTCTATCTTCTTCTCGTTGCCAGTTATCATCCAGTTCAGCATCACATCGATCACACTTCATGCTATCACCTCCACACAATCAGTAACCTCTATCGGTACATGATCAAACTGAGCATTAGAATTAACGGTACTCTCAATATAAGCCATCACATCCTCCAGCGTACTAGTAGAATACTCATCATTCAGTTCATGCCATTCAACCATTTCTGGGCAATCCGGTTCCCATTCAACTACTAACTTGATCATTGCTCTTGCCATAAGCATACTCCTTGAGTGTTTCTATACAAGCCTGTTTGAACACAGGGTGAATGTTCTTGTCGCCCTGCACTAACTGGATTAAAGCACTAACCGACTGGATGTGTCTTGTTTGCTTCTTGTTGTCTGCGAGCATTGAGCATCTCCTTAATGTGTCCGGGTAGATATATGCAATCCCTCCCGGCGCTACCCCAACAATGGTTCGGGCACTTGTTCTGTTCGCACGCTTCCACACAGGTCATCTTGTCATTCATTCGCATACCTCCATAGTATCACACATTGTCGCGTTGTTACCAGTTATGATCATAAAATCGTAACCTCCTAGGGTTCATCCTATGTCAACATAAGATGTATCAAAAAAGATTTTAAGTCGGTAAAACAGTAGGGGTAATTATGATCATAATTTGCTCCCTACTTTTAGAAGGAAAAGGCCCTCTGCGCTCTCAACTTTTCGGCGTTGCTTTCCAATCAATGCACAGGTACGGTTTTTCCCCATCTATAGAGGGCAAGGACGCATCGGTTACCGTCATGGAAATATGCCAGATTTCTTCGTATTCTTCTATTATAGCACGCTGGATAGTCTTTGGCAAGTCATAAAACCGAACCCGGCTCCCGAAATTGCCCTGCTTTCCCCGTTCTACTTCTCCGTGTTGCCACACTCCGGCCCCTGCTGACACATAGTACACCTGCCCTATGTAGAGGGCTCCGGCCCATTTGTTGGCATGGGTGAAGACAATGGTATATGGATCAAGGCCCTTGTATCGTTTCAATTTATAGCATTGTATATGCCTCGGAGCCCAATTCTTTATATGGCATACCCCATTATGCTGTACATATTGGTTATTATCTATCATATCTCCCTCACGCTTCTGTACACAATATGTAAGTGATCAAAGTCATCTGTAGGATCACTTGCTTTACAGTCTTCAAAGTATTCCATAAGGTCTTGAACGCTATGGCGCTCGTCCTTATAACAGTTTTGTTTACCAATAGCAAGATTGTTTATCCTATCCCTCATCTTAGCAACCCCTTTGGTTACATGATCCTCTATGTGAGCATCTTCTTCTATAATGAAGATCATCCTGTATTTCTTCATGCTTTTACCCCTTTGTTCCATCGTAATACTTTCCTGAGCGTATATACGTCCACACAATTTTGTTGATAGTCTGTTCCGGTAGGATCGTATAAGATAATATAAAATGACTTCGTTATAGGATAATACTTTACATTCATATAGCAACCATCAGGAAAGTTCCATCGTCCGTCAAATTGATCGCCATGTATACATGAGAAGCGATCTCGTTTACCCTTGTTTGCATGAACTTCTTGACACTTCTCTATGCTCTCTCGATCAAGGTACACGCGCCCGCACACTGGACACTTTGGGTAATTCTTGAGCTCAATAGCACCTCCCCAATACCGTGGGAGCCTCCCCCCTTCTTGACACTCCAGCGTATGTATCCGGTTATACGTGCTTATGGTATTCCATCCACAGTATGATACCATCCACTTCTTGCCGTCATAGATAGCAATGGGGTTGCCGTGGTATTCCCATATCATACATCCGATTGAGCCATCAGGATTATGATCCCCGACCCGTACTTCATCACGTTTCAGGACTAGCCGCCGTTGCTGTTTGCACGCCTGAATACAGCGCCGAGCCTGTAATAAATTGGTATTACTCGCCATGTTTGTCCTCCATTGATTCACATTCCAGAGCATATACGTCATCTTTGCGCAAGGTTATTGCCTCTAGGCCCTTACGGTATATGTGTATTGCTCCGCCGATGGATAAGCTCTCTGCGTCATATACATTGAACATTGAGCCTGAACTACTGTACGGTAAAAATGTCCATATTCTTACTTTAACCATGGTTTACTTCCTCCCTTAATGCTTCATTATTCTTTGCCACATCCTCTTGCACTTCTTCCTCATAGAGAGCCGCGCAAGTAGGACATCGATCATTTTCGTCCGAGCAATGGGTCAAGCACTCTGGACACAATGGTTCTCCACAATCATGGCAAGTGGGATCGCAAGCCTCATTATACTCGTTGCCATTGATCCTACAGCCGCAACTTGCACACCATACATCCGGGTAGTCGAGCACGCCCTCATCATGTAAATAGTCCATGAAGTCGTCATCATACAGTATATCTGTTCCGTGATAGTCCATGAACAGTTTGAGTACGTCTTCTCCAGAGAGCTCACACAATTTGTCATAGGCATTATCGTATTCGTTATTCATCATTCTCCCCTATTAGTTTGTCCAGATAGTCCTTCGCTTCGGTGTATGATTCAAAAAACATACCCTCGTCAAGTGATCCATCTATGGGTTCTATCTCATATAGTTGATATATATGAGTTATCAACTCCGCCCTGCTATTATATACACCATGCTCCACGATGTTATAATCCTCTTTCTGTAATGGCTTACATACCGGATCAATGGGTATTTCTACCATGTTCCCTGATAATTTGAGTGTCATTCCGTTACGCTCCTTAATTGCAAGGGATCAATGTATATTGGATCTCCGTTTTCTGTATTCAACTCAAGCTCTTGAGCCCCGTCCGGTTTGAAGTGGATGTCAATTAGATACACGTTATTAACTATCACTTCCTCATGATCCATGAGCCTTGATCCATGCTCAATCATATATGATACTCTCATAATACGCTCCTTGCAAGTATTACCTTGCTATAGATATACTATATCAAACATCAGATTAGTTTGTCAACAGGGCTTATGGCCTGACTATAGTATATCTATAGCAAGGGACTATTACTAGTCCATTGCTATACTCTAACACTCTAAATACATTACAAGATCAACCGGATCGTGGAAGTTCTGATTCTCCAGTTCTGTCATGACTTCATCATATTTGTCCGGTTCTTCTTGCCTTAATTGATCAAGGGAGTGGAGCATCCGCCCATACGAGCCTTGACTGAATGACAACATACGGATAGTGTTGTAGATATCGTCCCTATCCATTGCGCGTGAAGCATTGGCCTTACTGTCTGGAACCATTGCTCTTTGCCCGGTAACCGCATTAGTACAGATCATACTTTACCCCTTGCTATACGCATAGCCTTCCGATTCTTCCTAAACCGCTTGTCTTTCTTACACATAGTATTGCTCCTTCCAAGTGTATCACACTTGATATAATCAATCATACTGAATCTGATTGATTATGTCAAGTGTCTGGATTGAACCAGACACTATGGAGCAAGCCCTAATTGTGGGCTTGACCTACAAAGACAGTCTTCTTACTGTCATCCTTGATCTGGTAGGCGCCAGACTTGAGATCGATGTGAACCCTACCTATGTACAGGGAAGGTTTACCCGGAGCATTTTTCTGCTCTTTGCTTGCCACATAGTCTACTATACGCATAGTGTCCCCTTTTGACAGTCTACTGTCAATATTTTGTAACTGTAATACAGTTACCTGATTTACTTACGCTATACCCTACCTTGCGCATAGCCCGGATCAACTCCCTCTCTTTGCTGGAGTCTGGACTACCATTGGCAAGGTCAAGATAGGCGGCCTCATTAATGGGTATCTGCGATCCAAAGTCTTCTTCTAGTCCTAACCAAGCGGGCTTGTCTGGAGAAGTATAGTATGACTGTACCCATATTGCGTCATACAAGGCCATACTGATCGCCTCTTGCAAATAGTCCCATACCCCATAGTATTTGAGCACACTCGTAGAACACCGCCTAGTACCCGGCCTGCTCTGTCCATGCAAGCGGAACCGTAACGGATCGTTTTTAGGAATAACAACATAGAATGGATAGTACCCCATATAATACCCATTGCCGTTCATCAAATGCCAATCCGTACACGCGCGTACATAATCGCCCATGTCATCCACAAACCATGAAGAATCAAACCCACTCCCATACAACCTTTTGATCGCGCGCTTGAGAACATCCGCTCTTGACCCTGAACCATCTATTATCCCTTGACGTTTGCTCATAGTGTTACCCCTCTATAAGATATTGTCTGATACTGTAGACAGTAGAGCTCCAATTAGGTACTTCTACGTACATTTGACCCTTACGCGATCCTTGAGCAATATGGATCGGTAAATCCCTTATGATAGCCCTACGGCTCACATAGCCACGGAAATACTGTTGATCTCCGAGCTTGTATCTACCTGTAGACATAACATCTTGTAACGTTTGCATAGTAGCTCCTTATAACATACATCTTTGATCCCATAGCGTATAGTCCTAGTATACGCTATGGAACCGCCTATAGCAAGGTATCATCATAGGCAATGACTCTATCAACGGCTAGTTTAGAGCAAGGCCGACACCATGGAAGACCTTATTCATCATAGCCTATAGGACACACTGTTCCGCTCCGGTATGCTAGATTATCCTAGCCAATGTGTCCAATAGGCTAGTCCATTGCTGGACTAACCATTGCTCTAGACCCTTTCTACCTTATGAGTAGCAAGGTACTGTCTTACATCATGCAGACTCTTATACTGCAATGTGTAAGAGTCATAATTCCATGTCATAGGATACATATTACTATCCGTCCTATGATGAATTTTCAACAATATCGGTTTCTCTCCAATCGGATACTCTCTGTACTCTCCAGATATACTCATTGTTTGCTCCTTATACTATATTAACGGTCTGTACTCTGCGAAACTTAATGGTTTCACAAAAACTATTTTGCAATAAGATTAAGCAACGGAAGCATATCCTTACACATACAAATCACAGTACCATGATACTGTAAATGCCAATAGCCATTATACCGAGCAAGGGCATAACCGGGTTTCACTTCACTAAATGTAATCTTCTTCACTTTGAGCTCCTTCTGTCTACACCGGCATACGGAGCATGATTACGCAACCGCCAAAAACCGGTATTACTATCACGGTACTCGACCGCGATGGTTTCTTGATTCAGTGATAGGCATAGTCTGTTTACCATATCCGATACCTGTTCTTGTTTACTTCTATCAAGGAACAGATCAAGTATGATACTTACTTCCTCTACC
>Ga0123354_10000095_pt1 | contig 65293 bp, 55 predicted proteins | sample TergutLab28metaG_2_FD_97872 | JGI IMG/M metagenome (GOLD analysis project Ga0123354, IMG submission 97872) | Labiotermes labralis P4 segment gut microbial communities from Petit-Saut dam, French Guiana - Lab288 P4 | ecosystem: Host-associated > Arthropoda: Insects > Digestive system > Gut ... | reverse complement strand
CGTACTTGCGGCCCAGGGCGAAGATGTGGCCGATCTCGATCCCGCGGGCCAGTTCGAGCGGCCCAGACCCGTCGGGGGCCTGGTCGCCGGCGCGCACCTCAGCGGCTTCGACGGTGCCCGAGGCGGTGAAGTCCCGCCCGGCGACCAGGTCCAGGACATGGTGGCCAGCCTGGTCCGCCCCGGTGATCCACCGGGTGCCAGGCACCACGCGCGGGTCGAGCAGGTAACGCACCGCGGTGTCGGGGTCGGCGGCGTTGGGGCCGAGCACCCCCGGGCCGATGTACCCGCGGACCAGCTCGGGGTGCGCGGCGAAGTCGGCGTCCCCGGCGACCTCGACCTCCGCGGGGGCCATGGCGGCCTCTAGGCGTTTGGTGTCCACCTCACGGTCGCCAGGCAGGCCGATGACGACGACCTCACGCGTCCGGTCAGGGTGCACGAGCGCCACGACGACGTTCTTGAGCGTGTCTGCTGCGGTCCACGGCCGGTCAGCGCGCGGGTAGCGGGTGTTGACCAGGTCGACCAGGGCGTCGATCGTCGCCGCGTCTGGCGTCGGCTCGACATGGGCAGCCGGGGCGTCGGTCCAGTCCAACCAGTCGGGTACGACGGTGGTCACGGCCTCGGCGTTGGCGGCGTACCCGCCGGCCGAGCGCACATAGGTGTCCTCGCCGATGGGCGACGGGGTGAGGAACTCCTCGGACCGCGACCCGCCCATCGCCCCAGACAGCGCCTCGACGATGACGTACTCCAGGCCTAGACGGTCGAAGATCCGCTGGTAGGCCGCGCGCTGGATCTCGTACGCCCGCGCCAGGCCCTGCTCGTCCAGGTCGAAGGAGTACCCGTCTTTCATGATGAACTCACGGCCCCGGATCAGCCCCGCGCGCGGGCGCGCCTCGTCGCGGTACTTGGTCTGGATCTGGAACAGCACCAGCGGCAGGTCCTTGTACGACGAGCACATGTCCTTGGCGAGCAAGGTGAACATCTCTTCGTGGGTGGGGGCGAGCAGGTAGTCGTTCTCGCGCCGGTCTTGCAGGCGGAAGATATTCGGCCCGTACTCGGTCCACCGGCCGGTCGCTTCGTACGGGTCGCGGGGCAGCAGCGCCGGGAAGTGCACCTCTTGGGCACCAGCGGCGACCATCTCTTCACGGACCACCGCCTCGACCTTGCCCAGCACCCGCAGCCCCAGCGGCAACCACGTGTAGATCCCTGGCGCGGCACGCCGGATGTACCCGGCGCGGACGAGCAGCTTGTGGCTGGCGACCTCGGCGTCAGCCGGGTCTTCACGCAACGTGCGGACGAACAACGTGGACAGGCGCAGCAACATAGCGCCAACCCTACCGACGCTCACGCGATGGCGTCGCACCGTTTCCCGCACGAGGGACCGTCGGGTCAGCGGCTTCAGGAACCCCCAGGCCCGAGGTCGAGGCCGGAGCGGCGGAACTTGTCCCGCAGGAACTGTCCCTGGTTCGCCAGCGCCTCGACGGTCCGCGCGTACACCGCGTCGCGCACCCGTGCGCTCTCGGCCGCCAGGATGCCGAGCTGGTCGAGCAGCTCGTCGTGCGCGTCGCGGCGCACGCCGGTGCCCGTGGTCAAGGCTCTCGGGAGGTTGAGGTACGTCTCGACCGATGTCGGCAAGTAGTCAGTGATCATCGCCGTGATCATCTGCTGCTGCTCTGGTGCGCCAGCAAGCTTGTCCCAGCTGGCGACGACCTGCTCGAGGTTGCCGATCACCTCGTCGAGCCGTGCACGCAGAGCAAGGTCGAGCCGGCCCGACGGCAGCTTGCGCGCGAAGACGTGCAGCTGTTCGGCGAGCTGGGCTGCCGACGGCCTCGCACCCAGGTCGAGGTGCAGCCCCACCCGGTCGCGGGGCGCAAGGAGAGCACCGACGCTGTACGACGCGACGACGATGACGGGCCACAGCACGCCAAGACCGACGAGCAGGTGAGCGCCTACCGCCACGACAGCAAGGCCGAGGCCGACAAGGTTCTTGGTCGAGGTGGTCCAGCGGACGGCAGGGCTGGACCAGAGTCCGTTACTGGTAGCCACGGATGTCCTGGAAAGCCTGGGCGAGGTCCCCGCCGATCGCGTCGAAAGTCTGCCCGCCGGTGAGCTGGGCGAGCTGGGCCATCTCCTCGACGTTCGCGTCGCCGAACAAGATGACGAACGTGGGGATACCAGCAGCGTCAAGCTTGGCCCACTTCGCGCTGAACTCCTCGAAGGACTGGCCGCGGTTGTTCTCCCCGTCGGTCATGAGGACGACGGAAACATACGTGTTCGGGCGTTCGGCACGCTGCTGCTTGGCGATGCCGTACGCCTTCTCCAGTGTGTCGTAGACCGCGGTGCCGCCGTCAGTGTCCAGGTTGTCGACGTAGGCGGTGATCTGGCCGTAGTCGAAACCCTCGGACTGGGCCGGGATGTCGAACACGGTCTCCTCACCAGGTGTGTTCGAGAACGGCAGCATCGTCACCCGTTCACCGCTGCGGAACTTCGTGAACCCGCCCAGGGTCGACGTGTCAGCCCCGGCCAGGTTCGCCAAGGCTTGACGTAGCGCTTCGATCCGCTCGCCCTCCATGGACCCAGATATGTCGAGGACGAAAACCTCTTGGGACGGGCTGCGGACCGCTTCGAGGTACGTCATGACGAGGGTGTTGGCGACGTCGATCGTGTTGGGGAACGGTGTCTCGAACAGCACCGCGTCACCGAACTGGGTCCCGGTGTCGACACCTGCGACGGCTGGTCGGCGGTGGACCTGCTCGACGATGCGCTTCTGGATGGCTGGACCGGTCAGCCAGGTCGTGAGCGCGTCGAACGCCTGCTTGTGCTCCTCGTCGGCCCCGGCGAGCAACGTCAACGGATAGTCGCTGATCATGACTCCGTCGGACGGGGTGACGATGGTCAGGGGCGTGCCCGCTTCCTTCAGGCCCAGCAGCACCGACTCGTAGTTGACGATGCCGTCGATGCCCGGGGTGTCGACGAACTGGTCCGCGAGCCACCCGGACGACCCAGCGGTGAGCTTTTGCGCCGAGGCGAACTTCTGCAGCTCGGGAACGACGGGGGCGATGTCGTCGACGGTCAGTGCCGACCCCGTCCCCGACAGCGCGGTCGCCACCGAGACCAGTGCCCCGAAACCGGAGTTCGACGCAGCGGGGTTGGTCATTCCGTAGGTGAACTGGCCTGCGGCCGCGGCATCGGCGATCTGTGCCCACGTCGGCGCTTGTTTGTCCCATCCGAGGCGGGCCGCGACTATCGGGGCGAGACCGAGGACGACCGGCGACGACATGATCTTGACGCTCTCACCGGTCTGAGAGTCCGCACCGGGCAGCAAGGACAGGTACCGGTTGTTCGGGAACCAGATCGCGTCGTACTTGCCGGCGGCGCCCCCGGACGCGACGAGCTCAGCACCCTGGATGCTGCCTGTGTAGGACAGCTCCACGTCAACCCCGGTCGCCTTGCTGGCCTCCTCCAGCAAGCTGACCATGTCCTTGACCTCGCTGCCGGCGAGGATCCGCAAACTGCCTGCCTGGGAGCCGTTGTCAGACGACGAGGTGCACCCAACCAGCGCAGCCAGCGCGACGATGGTCATCATGGCAACGGCCCGGGCGGCTCGTGGGACGGTCGAGGGACTCATGAAAGCGCTCCTGGCAGTCAAGGTGTCGGCGACGAAGGCTCAGACGCGGGCTTGGCGGGGGCCACTGCAGTGTTGTAGCGGGCGGTGATCGCGGTGATCATCACCTCGAGGGACTCGAAAGCTGGCGGTTCGACGATGTCGACCGGCAGCGGCGGGACGTCCAGCCCGTGGTCGCGCAGGGTGCTGGCGAACACCGCCGTGTCCGACGTGCGGAACCCGTGCTGGGCAGCGAGAGCCTGCAGCTGCGGGTCTTCGGCCAGCAGCCTGCCCACCTCGTCGCCTGCGTCGGTCAACGGCACGAGCGTGTGCTTGGACAAGACGGTCGGGGTCGGGTACATCAGCACCATGTCGTCGGTTATCGCGCCGGAGGTTGCTGCGTCCATTTTCTGGCCGAGGAACTGAGCCTCGTAGACCATGACCAGCGGTTTGGACCCGACGCCCTGCGACAGGTAGTCGTCGAACGGTTCCTCCGACGACGAAGCCGAGAACCCCTGCTGCAAGAACAGGGCGCTCATCTGGTCGATGATGGCGTCGCGTTGCTCGGCGGTCGTCACGATGTTGTTGCCGCTGGCGACATAGGACACGATCGACAGGTACATCGCCGCCGAGTTCGACGTGCGGATGTCGGTGCTCGACAGCAACAGCGAGCGCGACGTGTTGTACGCCGTCGCCGCTCCGGGAAGGTCGTTCCAGCGGGTCCCTGAGGCGACGGCCTCGAGGTACTTGCCGACATCGAACAACCACTGCCCGTTGGCGTCCTGGCGGGCGATCCCGGCCGCCTCCAGCAGCCCGACGATCGGCTCGAAGGTGGCCACGGCCATCGGCGAGTAGAACGGCGCGTAGCTGGTCGACCTCCCCGTCACCTCTTTGATCCTCTCGCCCGCTGGCGCGGACGACGGGAAGACGAAATCGACCCCTGACAGGTCGGCGCTGGTGGCGATCTGGCGTGACCCGGCCGTACGCACCTTGACGACGTAGCCGTGCCTGGCGAGCACCGCGGCGACCTCGGGGTCGTCGAAGAACGGCTTCTTCTCCGAACCGATGATTCCCTGGACGGTGACGAGGTCCCCCGGTTTCGCCTCACCGCTGTTCCTGCCCCACACGACGGCGACGCCGATACCCACGACGAGGACCACAGCGAGGGCCACCCCGATCCCACGCCTGGCTGCGATGCTCACAAAGCCCTCCCGACAGCGTTGAGAGGCTGGTCTCCCGGCAGGGGCCGGTGGCCTCCGGTGGTGGTCGCACATATTCGCAAACCAGGCTCAATGGTACATACCGACCAAGGGCCCACAGTGCAACAACGACAGCCGGTCGTGGTGCCTGTGGCCACATGCGGCACGATGTGACCATGCCCGAGCTGCCGGAGGTCGAAGCACTGGCCGTTTTCCTCACCGGCCAGACCGCAGGACGGACAGTCGCCGGGGTCGAGGTCGGGGCTCTCAACGCGCTGCGGACGGTCGTGCCAGCCCCTGCGGACCTGGTGGGCTTGGTGGTGCGGGGGGTCGCGCGGCACGGCAAGTGGCTGGACCTGGCCGCTGGCACCGACGACGCCGGGCTGCACCTGGTGTGGCACCTGGCCAAGGCTGGGTGGCTGCGCTGGTCGGACTCGCTGTCGACCACACCGGTGCGTCCGGGACGCTCGCCGATCGCTCTGCGGGTGCGCCTGGACGACGGCTCAGGTTTTGACCTGACAGAGGCTGGGACCCGCAAACGTCTGGCGGTGCACGTCGTCACCGACCTCGACCAGGTCGGGCCTGTCGCGACGCTCGGCGTCGAACCCCTCTCCCCCGGCTTCACCCGTGAACGTTTCGGCGCCCTGCTGGCCAGCCGCAACCAGCAGGTCAAAGGCCTGCTGCGCGACCAGTCGCAGATCGCCGGGATCGGCAACGCCTACTCCGACGAGATCCTCTTGGTCGCGCGGACCAGTCCTTTTGCCCTGACGGCGACCATGGACGCCGACCAGGCTGACCGTGTGTACGACGCGGTGGTCCAGGTGCTCACCGAAGCGGTCACCACATCGTCAGGCCGTCCCGCCGCCGACCTCAAAGACGCCAAACGTCGCGGGATGCGGGTCCACGGCCGCACCGGCGAGCCCTGCCCCGGCTGGGACGGGACGGCCTGCGGAGACACCGTCCGCGAGGTGAGCTTCGCCGACTCGTCGCTGCAGTACTGCCCCACCTGCCAGACCGGCGGCAAGCCCCTGGCCGACCGGCGTATGTCCCGTCTTCTGCGCTGACCGGATCCACCGTGGGTCGTCGCATTATCGCCGATAGCAGACATCCGACTTATCGTAGGACTTTCGTCCTGCTCAACCCCACTCTGGCCTGCGTGACCACGGGTGATATCTCGGCTCGACGTTGGACACCTGGTGCGTCGAGGTATGGGCATTCGGTACTTTTCCCTTCACAGTCACTCGCGTCACAGTCGACTGTCGCTATCTGGAGGGGACCGTGATGAGACGCCCGCGACTTTTTCCTACTCGCGCAACCGGACCTGGTCGAACGCCCTGGGGAAGGGGGGGGGGTGTTTAGGGGACGCTGTGTCACGTCGCGCGTTCCTGGGCCTGGTCGGAGCCGCCATCTGCGCTGGCGCCCTGTCGGCATGTGACACCTACTTCGGCGGCGCCAAGGCCGGCCAGCTCCGCTGGGGGAACTGGCCCCTCTACCTCGACACCGACGACGCTGGCACGACCCACCCGACGCTCGAACGGTTCACCGCCGAGAGCGGGATCCCCGTCAGGTACCTGGAAGATATCGAGGACAACGACCAGTTCAACGGCAAGGTCCGCGCGCGGCTGGACGCTGGGCAGGACATCGGCTACGACCTGGTGACCCTCAGCGACTGGATGGCCCAGCCTTGGGTGCGCCAGGGGTTCGCCCAGCGTCTGGACCGTTCGGCGATGCCCAACACCTCCAACCTCATGCCGAACCTCGCCAAGGCGGACTACGACCCCGGCCGTACGCTCACGATGCCGTGGCAGGCGGGCCTGAGCGGGATCGCCTGGCGGTGGGACAAGGTGCCCGGCGGCCTCCAAGAGCTCGACGACCTGTGGAAGCCACAGTACAAAGGCCGCGTGGAGGTCCTCACCGAGTTCACGTCCACACTGGCGCTGGCCCTGTGGGCCACCGGCGTCGACCCGTCGACCGCCTGGGGCGACGACGAGTTCGAGACCGCGCTGGAGGTCATCGTCACCCAGCGCCACTGCGGCCAGATCTCCATGGTCAGGGGCAACTCCATCGTGGAGGACCTGGTCAACGGAGACGCCTGGGCGATCGTCTCCTACAGCGGCGACATCTACCAGAAGAACCAAGAAGCAAAAGACCACCCCGACGACCCGGACCTCTTCGGGTTTGCCGTACCTGGGTCCGGCGGGGTGATCTGGGCCGACCACTTCATCGTCCCGACCTCGTCAACCGAGGTGGAGAACGCCCAGAAGCTCATCGACTTCTATTACGACCCGCAGGTGGCCGCCGAGGTGGCCGCGTCGGTCAACTACATCACCCCGGTGGTCGGCGCCCGCGAGGAGATGGAGCAGTTCGCCCCGCACCTGGTCGACCACCCGCTGATCTTCCCCGACGCCGAAACGTTGGACAAGTGCCCGCTCGTCCGCGGGTTCTCCGCCGAGGAGTACACCCGATACACCAAACGGTTTCTCCAAGAGATGTCCGGCACCTGAGCAGATATTGCGCTCGGAAATGCCTCGCTCAGAGGTCCGGGAGAAGCGGAGAGGAGAGTCCAGTATGAAATGCCCAGTCGCGGGCACTTCTCCAGTGCTGCTGCTGTCGTCTCCTGAGCCGCTGGTGCACGCAGCGAGAAAAACCACCACCACTGTCGAAAGTGACTGATAATAGTCTCTTCATGGCAGATGGCAGAACGTTCCTTCCGACTGGTGCTTTCACCACCACCTCGATGCATAAGACGGCGTCAGCCGAATCGTAGCCCGGCCGCGGTTCCGTTCCAAGGTCCCGCCGGGGCCCGCGGTCGGTGCCGACGGGTGGTCGAGGGCTGGACGGCGCGCCTCGCACTCAAGGGATGTCCGATATGTGACAGTTTGGACCAGCCGCAAACATCGGCGCCTCACTGGCAGAATTATCGGATGTGACATAGATGTCACGCCTGCCCCGGAAGGACCACCAATGAGACACCAACCTGTTCCTGACTCCGTGCTCCGTGACCTTGCTGAACGTGCCGCTGCCGCTGGGATCCCCCGCAGGTCGTTCTTGGGCCTGCTCGGCGCGGCCGGTGGCGCCGCCGCCCTGTCGGCCTGCGGCGTCGGCGGCGCCGAAGACCGGCTGCGGTGGACGAACTGGCCGACGTACCTCGACACCGACGACGCGGGCAAGACCCACCCGACGTTGGACCGGTTCACCGCCGAGAGCGGGATCACGGTCGACTACGCCGAAGACGTCGAGGACAGCGACGAGTTCAACGGCAAGGTTCAGGCACGTCTGGCCGCTGGCAAGGACATCGGCTGCGACCTGGTGGTCCTCGGCGACCAGATATCCGAGCGCTGGGTACGCCAGGGGTACACCCAGAAGATGGACCGCAAGGCGATGCCCAACACCGCCAACCTCTTGCCGAGCCTCGCCAGCGCCGACTATGACCTCGACCGCTCGCATACGATCCCCTGGCAGGCTGGCCTGACCGGGATCGCCTGGCGCTGGGACAAGATACCCGGAGGTATTCAAGAACTCGACGACCTGTGGAACCCGAAGTACAAGGGCCACGTGGAGGTCTTCACGGAGTTTTCCAGCACCCTCCCAGCGGTCTTGTGGGCCAACGGTGTCGACCCGTCGGGCGCGTGGGGCGACGACGATTTCGAAGCCGCGCTGGAAGTCGTCGCCAAACAGCGTGCCAACGGCCAGATCCGCATGCTCAGGGGCAACTCCATCATAGAAGACCTCGTCAACGGCGACGCCTGGGCGATCATGTCGTACAGCGGCGACATCTTCCAGAAGAACCAAGAAGCAAAAGACCGCCCCGACGACCCGGACCTCTTCGGGTTCGCGATACCTGGCGCTGGCGGGGTGATCTGGGCCGACCACTTCATGGTCCCGAAGACCTCGCCCAACCTGCTCGAGGCCCAGAAGCTTATCGACTTCTACTACGACCCGCAGGTGGCTGCGGAGGTGGCCGCGTGGGTCGCCTACATCACCCCGGTGGTCGGGGCCCGCGAGGAGATGGCCAAGATCGCACCCGAGCTGGCTGACGACCCGCTGATCTTCCCCGACGAGAAGACCTTGGCCCGGTGCCCGCTCGTCCGCGGGTACACCGCTGACGAGTACACCACATACACCCAGAGGTTCCTCGAAGAGCTGGCGGGCACGTGAGAAACAGTCCTTGTCGCGAGAGTCCAGGCGCGGCGCAGCGCGCAGGGACTCTCGCAGCAAGGCCTACAGCTGGACGGTGGCGTAGGTGCCGACCTGGCGGAACCCCACGGCCTCGTACGCGGCGATAGCGCGGGTGTTGTAGGAGTTGACGTACAAGGAGACCACAGGGTCTGCGGTGGCACGGCCGTAGTCGACGACGGCAGCCATCCCTGGTTCCGACAGCCCGGCGCCTCGCCGGTCGGGGACGACCCACACTCCCTGGACCTGGCTGACGCCGAACCCTGAGGCAGCCAGCTCGGCTTTGAAGATCACCCTGGGGCGTCCCCGGTCAGCCTCGACCCGTACGAACGAGCGGCCCTGGGCCACGAGGGTGCGCACCCGCGTGGTGTAGCCGGTGCCGCCTGCGGTCATCGGCGAGTAGCCGACCTCTTCGGTGAACATGTTCACGCAGGCTGGCAAGACGATGTCCAGCTCGTCGGACCGCGACCGCCGCACCGCAGGGTCCGGGTCGACCAGAGGTTCGCGGTCGATGAGCATCGACGGTTGGTCAGGGCGCACGTCCCGGGCGACCATCCGCCCGGCCGCGCTCATATGCTGCCACAGGTCCATGACCAGCTCGGTCGGCCCCACCAACGACGAGTACGCCCGGCGGCGCTGGACAGCCAGGATGGCCAACGCGGCCATGGCCCGGCTACGGGCCGCCGGGTCCAGCCCCGGGGCCACCGGGACCAGGTTGGCGCTGACCAGGCACGCGGCGACCAGCCGCCCACCTTCGACATACCCCCACAGCTCGGACGACGAACGCACCAGCCCACAACGCGACGCAGGGATGAGACGTGCAGAGGCGAGCACCGCGGCAACCGGGTTGGCGGCGCACAACCGCAGCGCCTCAGGCACGTGACGGTCACCGAGCACCTGGGCACCATGGCGCAGGGTCGGGCGTGTGCCCAGCACCGTCATACCTCTAGTTTGCCCCAGGTCACGGCCCTGAGCGCGACGAAACCCCCGATCCGGTCGATAACCGGCTACCGCGACTATCCCTGCGGCGGTATCTCGGCGGCGATCTTGTGCGCTTCGGCGAGCAAAGTCTCGACGATCTTGGACTCGGGGACTGTCGCGACGACCTGCCCGCCGACGAAGATCTGGCCTTTGCCGTTGCCGGACGCCACACCCAGGTCGGCTTCGCGAGCCTCACCAGGACCGTTGACCACGCACCCCATCACTGCCACGCGCAGGGGGACGGGCAGGTCGGCCAGGCCCTCGGTGACCTGCTCAGCCAGGGTGTACACATCGACCTGGGAACGGCCGCACGAGGGGCACGAGACGATCTCCAGGCGCCGTGGCCGCAGGTTGAGCGACTGCAAGATCGCCACACCGACCTTGACCTCTTCGACCGGCGGGGCCGACAAGGACACACGGATCGTGTCACCGATCCCCTGCGACAGCAGCGCGCCAAAAGCGGTGGCGGACTTGACCGTGCCCTGGAACGCCGGGCCCGCTTCGGTGACGCCCAGGTGCAACGGCCAGTCGCCCCGTTCGGCGAGCAGCTGGTAGGCCCGCACCATGACGACAGGGTCGTTGTGCTTGACGGAGATCTTGAAGTCGTGGAAGTCGTGCTCTTCGAACAGCGACGCTTCCCACACGGCTGACTCGACGAGGGCTTCGGGGGTGGCCTTGCCGTACTTGTCCAGCAGGCGCGGGTCCAGCGACCCGGCGTTCACCCCGATCCGCAGCGACACACCCGCGTCTTTGGCCGCCTGGGCGATCTGCTTGACCTGGTCGTCGAACTGGCGGATGTTGCCCGGGTTGACCCGCACCCCTGCGCACCCGGCGTCGATCGCCGCGAACACGTACTTGGGCTGGAAATGGATGTCGGCGATGACCGGGATCGAGCTGGCCCGGGCGATCGTCGACAAGGCAGCCGCGTCGTCGGCGCTGGGCACAGCGACCCGGACGATATCGCAGCCCGCAGCCGTCAGCTCGCCGATCTGCATGAGCGTGGCGTCGGTGTCGGCCGTCGTCGTGGTGGTCATGGACTGCACGGAGACCGGCGCGCTGCCGCCGACTTCGACCTTGCCGACCTTGATAGTGCGGCTGGTACGGCGTGGGGTCAGGGTGTCGGCAGGCACGTGGCCATTGTCGCACCGTGGCAGCACCAGCACTGCCAGGCGTGGTCAGAAGGGGCGGATCGGGTTGACGAAGTCGGCGATGATGAGCACCCCACCCATGACGGCGAGCGCGATGAACACCGCGAAGCCGATGGGGACCAGCCGGGCGGTGTCAGCCGGCACCGTGCTCACGTCACGACGACGCCACCGCGACAGCTGGCGGCGGCCGCCTTCCCACAGCGCTGCGGCAATATGCCCACCGTCCAACGGCGGCAGCGGGATGAGGTTGAACACGAACAACGAGATGTTCAGCATTGCGAGGAGGAACAACAGCGTCGCGACTTTGCTGGTGCCCTCTTCTTCGAGCGCCGTGACTTCCCCGGCGACCCGGCTGATGCCGACGACGCTCATCACCGACTCGGGGTCGCGCTTCTCGCCGCGCACCGTGCTGGCACCCACGTCCCACACTTTCTGCGGGAGCTGCACGACGACCCCAACAACCTGCCACGTCGTCGACGCGACAACGCCGGGAACCTTCGAGACCGGCTCGCGCACGACCTGCGACGTCGGTGTGATCCCCATGAACCCGGCCGTGCGGACCGCGGCAGACGAGCCGACGGGCACCACATTGCCCCCGGCGTCGCGGCCTACCTGCGCGACAGCGACCGGACCCAGCGTGACCTTCTGCCCGTCGCGCTCGACGACGATCTCGACCTTCCGGCCCGCCGAGGCGCCGATCGTGTCGTACAGCTCGCCCCAGCTGCTGATGTTCTTACCATCCCACGACACAATCTTGTCGCCCGGCTGCACACCGGCAGCCACGGCCGGTGACACCTGCTCGTCGGCACCAGCGCACGTGTCCTTCTCGTCCTTCGCGTCCTGCGCGCCGGTCGGGACGCACGCGGCGACCTTCGATACGGTGGTCGTCCCGGCGGAGTGCCCGATACCGACGATGACCACGCCCACGAGCACCATGGCCACCAGCAGGTTCATCATCGGGCCGCCGAGCATGACTGCGAGCTTCTTCGGGGTCGACAGCCGGTAGACCGCACGGTGGTCCTCGCCGGGGGCGATCTCCTCAGCGCTGGCCGCGCGGGCGTCGGCCGCCATACGGCCCCACCAGGTGGTGGGCTCGCTCGCGCCGACAGCCTCGTCTGTGGGGTAGGTGCCGACCAGCCGGACGTACCCGCCCAGCAGGATCCACTTGAACCCGTACTCGGTCTCGCCTTTGACCTTCGACCAGATCGTCGGCCCGAAGCCGATCATGTACTGGCTGACCCGCACACCGAACTTCTTGGCCGGGATCATGTGGCCGATCTCGTGCAACCCGATCGAGACCAAGATCCCGATGACAAAGATGACGACGCCCACGACGTTGGCCATACCCTTCCTCCTTCGTCACCACCATTGTGCCTGGTGCTGACGACTACATCGGTCCGCCAGCCTCGCAGCACGAGAACCCTGCGTGTGCAGCAACCGTCCGGCTCTGTCAGACAAGCGACAGGCTGCCGACAACTGCGAGAGTCGCCACAGCGAGCGCAGCATAACTGGTCACCAGCGCGGCGACGCTGGTCCGTGCACGCACGAGGACTATACCGGCCGCCGCAAGGACGATGGCGGCGAGCAGGACGAACAGCCACCTGCCGGCCCCCACCCGCGCGATGGTGCCGACGGCGTCGAGGCCCAGGTACATGGCTGCGAGGACGGCGGCGACACCCGGCATCTTGGCCAGGTGAAGGTGGTGCCGTGCCACCCTCAGCGGTCCGAAGTAATGGTTCGCTGCTGGAGTGAACAACAACCCGACGGACACGGCGGCAACCACCAGGGCGGCGACCGCAGGACGGTCGATCGTCGTCCAGCTGTGGCGCACCCGCAGGAAACCGACGAGGGCCAGCCCCAGCCAGACCACCGCCAGGTAGCGGGCCACAGGTTCGCCGCGCACGACCACGGCAGCGACCACAGCGCTGACCACGGCGACGAACAGCGTGACGACCTGGATACCCAGGTCAGCGTCCTCGGCGTTGGGCAGCAGGAGCAAGATGACCAGAACTGCCACGACCGACCCGACGAGCCACCCCATACCCACCGCAGCGACGGCGAACGGGCGGTGCCCGTGCAGCGACAGCCCGGCCACGGTGACGGCGTCAGTGGTCGGCGTCGCAGCCGGGACCTGCGGACGGTTCTGCACGACGAGCCTCGGCGGGCGGGCAGGGGGCCGCTCAGGGGCTGGCTGGCTGGTCGCGGTGGCCAGGGAGCCTGCGCTGGCGCGAGCGGCGCGCGCCGGCCGCACCTCCCGGCGGCGCCGACGGGTGGCCCCCAAGACCTGTGTGATGACGACCAGGCTCAGCGCGAGCAAGAACATGATGGTCGCCAGCACGTTCGCCTGTGCGGGGATTCCGCGGTTGGCGGAGATGTACACGAACATCGGGAACGTCTTGACCGACCCGGCGTTGAAGTTCGTCACGATGTAGTCGTCGAACGACAAGCTGAACGACAGCAGGGCCGCGGCGGCGATCCCTGGCAGCAGCAGCGGGAACGTGACCCGGAAGAACGCCACCAACGGGGAGGCGTACAGATCGGCGGCAGCCTCTTCCAGCGCCGGGTCCAGGCTCGCCACACGGGCCTTGACTGTGACGACGACGAAGCTGATGCAGAACAGCACGTGCGCCGCCACGATCGTCCAGAACCCGTACGTGGCCCGCACCATCAAGAACTGCGCGGCAAGGGCCGAACCGAGCACCACCTCCGGTGTGCACATAGGCAAGAAGATGAGCATGTTGATCGCCGACCGGCCCCGAAAACGCACCCTGACCAGCGCGACGGCCAACAATGTGCCCAGCACCGTGGCCCCAGCGGTCGCGGTCGTGCTGACCTGCAACGACGTGGCGAACGCCTCGCAGACCCCGTACGAACCGCACGGGTTTTCCCAGTTCTTCCACGTGAAACCGCGCCAGATGAGGTTCGACTTCTTGTAGTCGTTGAAGCTGAACGCCACGGTGTAGGCGATCGGCACCAGCAAGAACACGAAGGCGAGCCCGGCGAACACTGGGACGACCGCGTTGCCGATACGGAACCTGCGCCACAGCGGTGTGGCTGCCCTGGGGGGTGCCAGCGCCTCGACCTCTGTGTCGAGCACGTCCACAGTGCTCGTCACAGCAGCTCCTCAGTTCCTGAACGGCGTACGTAGGTGATGACCAGGGCCAAGATGATGACCATGAGGATCGCCGACAACGAGGCGGCTGTCGGGTAGTCCAGCAGCTTGGTGAAGCGCTGGTCGACGACCTGCCCGATCATCACCGTGTCGGGGTTGCCCAGCAGGGAAGAGTTGACGTAGTCACCAGAGGCCGGGATGAACACCAGCAGCGTGCCCGAGACCACCCCGGGCATGGACAGCGGGAAAGTCACCTTGCGGAACGTCGTGAACGGCGAGGCGTACAGGTCGGCCCCAGCCTCCAGCATCCGCGGGTCGAGGCGTTCGAGGTTGGCGTAGATCGGCAGCACCATGAACGGCAAGAAGTTGTAGACCAGACCGCAGACCACGACGAACGACGTGGCGGTCAGCCGTCCGTCGGGCGGCAGGACGTGCACCGCCTTCAGCAGGTGCACCACAGGTGCGTCGTCAGCCAGGATCTGCTTCCACGCGATGGTGCGCAGGATGAACGAGGTGAAGAACGGGGCGATGACGAGCACCAGCAGCAACCCCTGCAGCAGCTTGCGGTGCCGGGCACGTACGGCGATGGCGTAGGCCATCGGGTACCCGATGGCCAGGGCGACGAGCGTGGCGACACCCGCGAAGCCCAAGGAACGCACCAGCTGGCGCCAGAAGGACTCCAACGCGACACCGTAGTTCTGCCAGTGCAGGGCAGGGGTGTAGTCGCCCACCTCGGCGCCTGTCTGGCGCACGTACAGGCTGGTGACCAGCATCACCCCGACGGGCAGCACGAAGAACAGCACGAGGTAGACCAGCCCGGGGCCCACCAACCACCAGTGGTGGCCAGAGCGTGCTTGGGTCTTGGGAGCCGCTGCCGTGCCCGCTCCGCCGCCACCCAGGCCGGCAAGCAGGCTCACAGCTCACCGTCCAGAGCACCCTCGCTGGCGTCCTCGTCACCGTCCAGGCCGAACGTGTGCTCGACCTCCCAGGCCAGGTTCACCTGGGTTCCGACACCGACGGTCGTCTCAGAAGCAAGGTTCTGGGTGAACACCCCGAAAGTGCCGAGGCCGACGACTTCGACCTGGTACTGGGTGCTCACCCCCATGAACGACACATCCGTGACGGTGCCCAGACCCACGTGGTTGTGCCCGGCCGGGACGCCCTGGTCGACAGGCACCAGGTGGATCTTCTCTGGCCGCACCCCGACGAGCACCGAACCGCTGGTACGCACCGCCCGGTCGATGGGCACAGCCAGAGACACGTTGTCCGCCTGCACCACGATCCGGTCGCCGTCGGTGCCGGTCACGGTACCGGGCAGCAGGTTGGACTGGCCCAGGAAGTTGGCGACGAACACGGTGTGCGGCCGTGAGTAGAGCTCTTCGGGGGCACCGATCTGCTCGATCCGGCCCTTGTTCATCACCGCGACCCAGTCGGCCATGGTCATGGCCTCCTCCTGGTCGTGGGTGACGTGCACGAAGGTCAGCCCGACCTCGGTCTGGATACGTTTGAGCTCGAGCTGCATCTGCTTGCGCAGCTTCATGTCCAACGCGCCCAACGGTTCGTCCAGCAGCAGCACCTGCGGGTGGTTGACCAGGGCCCTGGCCAGCGCCACCCGCTGTGCCTGCCCACCAGACAGCTGGGTGGGTTTGCGCGAACCCAGGTGCTCCATCTCGACGAGCTCAAGAGCCTCAGCCACTTTCGCGGCCAGTGGTTTGACCCTGCGCCGGCGCAGCCCGAACGCGACGTTCTCCGCGACAGTCAGGTGCGGGAACAGCGCATAGCTCTGGAACACCGTGTTGACCGGCCGGCGGTAGGCACGCACATGTGTCACGTCCTGCCCGCCGATGGCCACCGTCCCGCTGGTCGGCTGTTCCAGGCCCGCGACCATACGCAACGTCGTGGTCTTGCCGCACCCCGACGGACCGAGCAGGGCGACGAACTCGCCCGGCTCGATACGCAGGTCAAGGTCTTCGACAGCGACGAACGACCCGAACTCCTTGCGGACACGCCTCAGCTCGAGGGCGGCGGCACCACTCGGCTCTGGGACAGGCACAGGCGCCTGCGCACGTTCCTTGGTCTTCGAGTTCACTTGCGTGAGGATGGCCATCGTCACTTCCTAGCCACCCCGCAGCGGGGTGATGTCTGGTGCGGCAGGGCGGCTAGTGGCCTGGAACCGCCGCCCTCGGGTCGTGAGCTGGGCGAAGGTCAGGTGCTGGTGAGCTCGGCGAGGAACCTGTCGGTGTAGTCGACGTACTCATCAGCGGAGAACCCGCGCACCAGTGGGCACTTGGCCAAGATCTCCTCGTCGGGGAAGATCAGCGGGTCGTCGACCAGCTCGGGGGCGACCTTCTCCATCGCCTCCCGCGCGCCGACCACCGGGGTGATGTAGTTGACGTACGCGGCCACCTCGGCGGCCACCACGGGGTCGTAGTAGAAGTCGATGAGCTTCTGGACGTTCTCCAGGGCGGTCGAGGCCTTGGGGACCATGAAGTGGTCGGCCCAGATCACCCCGCCGGACTCGGGGACGGCAAACCCCAGCAAGTCCGGGTCCTTGGGGTTCTTCTTCTCCTCTTGGTTCTTCTGGAAGATGTCGCCGCTGTAGGCCACCGTCACCCATGCGTCCCCGGTGACCATGTCCTCCATGATGGAGTTGCCCTTGAGCGAGCGGATCTGGCCGGACCGGCGCTGCTTGGCGATGTCTTCCAGCGCGGTGGAGAACTCGTCGTCGCCCCACTCGCTCGACGGGTCGACACCGTTGGCCCACAGGGCCAGCGCAAGCGTGGAGGTGAACTCTGTGAGGACCTCCACGTGGCCCTTGTACTTCGGGTCCCACAGGTCGTTGAAGTCTTTGAGGCCGCCGGGCACCTTGTCCCAGCGCCAGGCGATCCCGCTCAGGCCCGCCTGCCACGGCACGGTGTGCGAACGGTCCTTGTCGTAGTCGGCGCTGGCCAGCGACTTCATGAGGTTCTTGGTGTTGGGCATGGCCGCGCGGTCCATCTTCTGGGTGTAGCCCTGGCGCACCCAGCGCTCGGCCATCCAGTCGGTGAGGGTGACCACGTCGTAGCCGATGTCCCGGCCTTTGGCCAGACGTCCTCGGACCTTGGCGAAGAAGTCGTCGCAGTCTTCGACGTCTTCCATGTAGTCGACGGAGAGCCCGCTGGTGTCGACGAACCGGTCCAGGGTCGGGTGGGTGTTACCAGCGTCATCGACGTCGAGGTAGAGGGGCCAGTTGCCCCAGCGGATATCGGCCGTAGTTGAGCCCTTGCCGCACGCGGCTAGTGCCGCGGCACCACCGGCTGCACCAAGCAGGCCGAGGAACGACCGGCGTGACAGTCCAGCTGCAGCCGCCCGCTCAGCCAGGTCGCGCAGCACAGGTTCAGGGATGGGCCGTTGTCTCATCATGGTCCTCTCGGGTATCGACGTCGACTCTGAGCCGATCGAAGGCACGGTCGAAAGGTACCGAATGTCCGCGGCCCAACACTCATCACCTCTGGCATCGGGCCGATCGTCACCACCCTGTCGGGAGGACCATCAGCACAGGGTGGGACAAAAGGCCCAGATCCATCTGGGTGACGACGCTGTGTTTGACAGACGACGCACCATTACCGGCTACTACGGGTCTACTCGTCGTCGGCGGGCGGAGGCGCCTGCGTCTGCCGCGTCCGGGTCGGCGACGGGGTCTGCGTCGGGGTCGGCGTCTGCGTCGGGGTCGGCGTCTGCGTCGCCGCCCGGGTCGGCGTCGGCGTCGCGGTGGTCGGGGTCGGGGTCGGGGTGGTCGGGCTCGGGGTCGGCGTCGCTGTCGATGTCGACGTCACCCTCCCGTCCGTGGGCGTCAGCGCCGTGTGGAACCGGTCGGTGTAGTCGACGTACTCGTCCAGGGAGAAGCCCCGCACGAGCGGGCACCTGTTCAACGTGTCCTCGTCGGGGAAGATCAGCGGGTCGCTGGCCAGCCCCGAGGCGATCTTCTCCATCGCCTCCTGCGCGCCGACCACGGGGGTGATGTAGTTGACGTACGCGGCCACCTCGGCGGCCACCGCAGGGTCGTAGTAGAAGTTGATGAGCTTCTGGACAGCGTCCACCTCGGTCGAGGCCTTGGGGACCATGAAGTGGTCGGCCCAGATCACCCCACCGGCCTCGGGGACGGCGAACCCGAAGGGGTCCGGGTCTTTGGGGTCCGCCTTCTCTTCTTGGTTCGCCTGGAAGATGTCGCCGCTGTAGGACACGATCGCCCAGATGTCACCGTCCTTGTTGGCCAGGTCGTCGACGATGCCGTTGCCCTTCATCCCACGCAGGTGGCCAGAGCGGTAGTGCTGGGCGACGTACTCCAGCGCCACCTCGAACTGGTCCGACTGCCAGGGGCTCGACGGGTCGACATCCGTGGCCCACAGGGCCAGCGCGATCGTGGAGGTGAACTCTGAAAGGACCTCCACGTGGCCCGCGAGCTCAGGGGCCCACAGGTCGTCCAGGCTGTTGAGGCCGTTGGGCACCTTGTCCCAACGCCAGGCGATCCCGCTCAGGCCCGCCTGCCACGGCACGGTGTGCGAGCGGTCCGGGTCGTAGTCGGCACTGGCCAGGGACTTCATGATGTTCTTGGTGTTGGGCATCTGATCACGGCGCACCGCCTGGGTGTACCCCTGGCTCACCCAGCGTTCGGCCATCCAGTCGGTGAGGGTGACCACGTCGTAGCCGATGTCCTGCCCTGCGGCCAGAGGTCCCCTGACCTTGGCGAAGAACGCGTCGCAGTCCTCGACGTCTTCCATGTACGTCACCGGGACCCCGGTCTTCTTCTGGAACTGCTCCAGCGTCGGATGGTGACCTGCGTCGTCGACGTCGAGGTAGAAAGGCCAGTTCCCCCAACGCACACCACCTGGGGTGGCGGTCGTCCCGGAGTCTTGGCCACAGGCCGACAGCGCTGCGGCACCGCCTGCTGCGCCGAGCAGGCCCAGGAACGACCGGCGCGACAGCCCAGCGGCGGCGGCCCGGTCGGCCAGCTCGCGCAGCACAGGTTCAGGGATGGGGCGACGTCTCATCATCATCTCCGGGGTCAACTTCGCCTGAGGCGAGTGAAAGCAACGCTCGAAAGGTACCTCTAATGCCTATCGCCAGGAACCCCCCTCCCCCCCAAAGGTTCAACGCAAGCCCACCCTTTCCGTCGCCAGTCCCCCCAGAGGTCTGGGACTGAAGTCCTACACTTTCGGGGCTGGCGGGGGTGGTCGTCCTACACCACCACGACTTACCGGCCTGTGGGCCAGGCTCGCTTGCGCTCATGGTCCCGCTACGGGCACCATCGCGCCGTGACCCCCTCCGTGCCGCTCGACGGGACCGCGAAGGCGATCGTGGAACAGCTCCAAGAGGACGGCCGACGCTCCTACGCGGCGATCGGCCGCGCTGTGGGGTTGTCCGAGGCAGCGGTACGCCAGCGTGTACGGACCTTGACCGAAGCGGGGGTCATGCAGATCGTCGCAGTGACCGACCCGTTGCAGGTGGGTTTCGCCCGCCAGGCCCTCATCGGCGTCACCACCGACTCCGACACCCGCCTGGTGGCGCAGACGTTGGCTGCCCTCGACGAGGTCACTTACGTCATCAGCACCGCTGGGGGGTTCGACGTCCTGGCAGAGGTGGTCTGCGAGGACGACGAGCACCTGCTCGACCTGCTCAACTCTAGAATCCGGGCGATCAGCGGGGTACGGTCCACCGAGACGTTCGTCTACCTCAAGCTCCACAAGCAGAAATATGACTGGGGAACCCGATGACACCGCACGCCAGCCGTGACGACGCCGCCCGCGCCCACCTGTGGGGCCATTTCACCGCCATGTCGTTGTGGGACGACAAGGTCCCCACGATCGCCCGCGGCCAGGGCCACCGGCTGTGGGACACCGACGGCAACGAGTACCTCGACGGCCTGGCCGGTCTGTTCGTCGTGCAGGCCGGGCACGGCCGCACCGAGCTGGCCGCCGCCGCTGCCCGGCAAGCCGAGACGTTGGCGTTCTTCCCGCTGTGGTCCTACGCCCACCCCGTGGCCATCGACCTGGCCGAACGGCTGGCGTCCTACGCACCCGGCCCGCTGAACAGGGTGTTCTTCACCACCGGCGGCGGCGAGGCTGTGGAGTCGGCCATGAAGCTGGCCAAGCAGTACTGGTTGCTGCGCGGGCGTCCCGGCAAGACCAAGATGCTCTCCCGCGCGGTGGCGTACCACGGCACCCCCCACGGCGCGCTGTCACTGACCGGCCTGCCCGATATCAAGACGATGTACGAACCGCTGGTGCCCGGTGCGGTGAAAGTGCCGAACACGAACATCTACCGGGCCGACGAGACGCTGCGCGACGACCCCAAAGCGTTCGGGCGCTGGGCCGCCGACCGTGTGGCCGAGGCGATCGAGTTCGAAGGCCCTGACACGGTCGCAGCGGTGTTCGTCGAGCCGGTGCAGAACGCTGGCGGCTGCTTCCCGCCGCCTGACGGGTATTTCGAGCGTCTGCGCGAGATCTGCGACGCCTACGACGTGCTGCTGGTCTCCGACGAGGTCATCTGCGCGTTCGGCCGGGTCGGGGCGATGTTCGGCTCGCTCGAGTTCGGCTACCAGCCCGACATCATCACCTGCGCCAAAGGTATGACCTCCGGTTACTCCCCCCTCGGGGCGATGATCGCGTCCGACGAGGTGTTCGAGCCGTTCGCCGACGGGTCAGCGACGTTCTTGCACGGCTACACCTTCGGCGGGCACCCGGTGTCCTGCGCGGTGGCCATGGCCAACCTCGACATCTTCGAGTCCGAGAAGCTCATCGACCACGTGCAAGAACACGCCCCGGCGTTCCGCACGACCCTGGAGAAGCTCAAAGACCTGCCCATCGTCGGCGACGTGCGCGGTGCCGGCTTCTTCTACGGCATCGAGCTGGTCAAGGACAAGACCACCCGCGAGACCTTCACCGACGAAGAGGGCGACCGCGTCCTCAAACGCTTCGTCTCCCCCGCCCTGTTCGAGGCAGGCCTGTACTGCCGCGCCGACGACCGCGGCGACCCGGTGATCCAGCTCTCGCCCCCGCTGACTGTCGGCCCAGCCGAGTTCGACCAGATGGAACGTATCCTGCGCGACGTGCTGACACGTGCCTGGGACCAGCTCTAGTGGGGCGTGCTACCGCAGTCCGGTCGGACGCTCCAGCGCCAGCCTGATGAGCTCGTCGACGAGCTCGGTGTAGGGCATACCTGAGACCTGCCACATCGTGGGGTACATCGAGTACGGGGTGAAGCCAGGCATGGTGTTGATCTCGTTGACCACGACCTGGTCGTCGTCGGTGACGAACACGTCGACACGGGCGATACCTTCGCAGTCGAGGGCTTCGAAGGTGCGCACGGCCACGTCCTGGACGGCGGCGGTGACCTGAGGTGACAGGTCCGCCGGGCACAGCAGCTGCACACCGTCGGCGTTGAAGTACTTGGCCTGGTAGTCGTAGAAGGTGTGGGCGGGGTCGGTCACGACGATCTCGCCGGGCAGCGACGCCCGCGGGCGGGCCCCGTCACGCCCCCCGAGCACCGCGCACTCGACCTCACGGCCCACGACCGCTGCCTCGACGACGATCTTGGGGTCGTGGCGCGCGGCCTCGGCCAGGGCCTCGGGCAGGTCTGCGGCGTCGTCCACCCGGGAGATACCCAAGGACGACCCCGCACGCGCAGGTTTGACGAACACTGGCAGGCCCAGGCCGGCCAGGTCGGCGAGCACAGCGGGCAGGTCGGCGGCCACCTGGTGGGCACGCACAGTGCGGAACGGGCTGACAGCCAGGCCGTTGCCGACGAGCACGACTTTCATCATCTGCTTGTCCATACCGACCGCTGAGGCGAGGACCCCAGCGCCGACGTAACGCACGTCCGCCAGCTCCAGCAGGCCCTGGAGGGTGCCGTCCTCGCCATAGGGCCCGTGCAGCAGGGGGAACACCACGTCGACCGTCCCCAGCTGCGTGGGTGCCAGACCAGGCTCGACCAGCTGCACGTCGCGGCTGCCGCCTTGGGGCAGCAGCACCTGGGCTGTGGCGTCTTCGACCTGCGGCAGGTGGCCGGGCTGGATCGCCCAGCGGGCCGGGTCGTCATCAGCGAGCACCCACCGACCTTCGCGGGTGATACCCACAGCCAGCACGTCGTAGCGGTCCCGGTCGATCGCGGCCAGCACTCCCCCGGCGGTGGCACAGCTGATGGAGTGCTCGCCAGAGCGCCCCCCGAACAGCACCAGCACCCGCGGGCGGGCAGGCAACGTCGTTTCCACGGCTTGTTCCATGAAGGTGAGCCTATCGTCGCGTTCAGGTGTGTTGGTCGGGTTTGACCGGCGGGGGCGTCCCGGCGTTCTCCGCCTTGCGCGGACGCGACAGCAACCGCACGGCCAGCTGGTCGACCGACAGGTCTCCGTCCAGCACCGCTGCCACCGCTTCGGTGATCGGCATATCCACACCGACGTCACGGGCCAGGCCGCACACCGGCCGGGCCGACATCACCCCTTCGGCCGTACCACCGGTGGCCACCAACGCGTCGGCCAGCGTCGCCCCCTGGCCCAGGTAGGTCCCCAGACGGTGGTTGCGAGAGTCCGGCGAAGCACAGGTGGCCATGAGGTCACCCATCCCCGCCAGACCGCCGAACGTCGCCGACTGCGCACCCAGCTCCAGCCCGAGCCGGGTGATCTCGACCAGCCCCCGGGTGATCAGCGTGGCCATGGTGTTGAAACCCAGACCCCGTCCCTGGGCGATCCCCACCGCCAGAGCGATGACGTTCTTGACCGCCCCGCACAGCTCGACGCCCACGACGTCGCAGTTGGTGTACGGGCGGAAATACGACGACGCGCACGCGGCAGCGACCCGGTCCGCGGTCTCCGCCTCGGTCGCGGCGACGACGGTCGCCGTGGGCTGGCGGGCGGCGATCTCGTGCGCGAGGTTCGGGCCCGAGACCACGGCCATCCTGTCGGGCGGTACGACGAGCACCTGCGACAGCATCTGGCTCATCAGCTGGTCGGTGGTCAGCTCTACACCTTTCATGAGCGAGACCACCACGGTGTCCGGGCCCAGGTGCTCACCGAGCCCGGTCAGCACCGCCCGTGCCGACTGCGACGGGATAGCCACTGCGACCAGGTCCGCCCCGGCCACGCACGCAGCGATATCCGCCTGTCCGGTGACAGCGTCAGGCAGGCGCACACCAGGCAGGTACGCCTCGTTGGTGTGCCGGGTGGCGATCTGCTCGCACACCTGCGCGTCGCGTCCCCACACGCTCACGTCGCACCCAGCGTCGGCGAGCACCGCGGCGAAGGTCGTGCCCCAGCTGCCAGCGCCGAGCACCGCAGCCCTCGTGCCGTGGCCCTGGCCAGAACCCAGGCCGGAGCCCAGGAGGCCGTTCACCGGGCTGTTCGCTGGGCCGTTCGCTGGGCCGTTCATCGGGCGGTTCACCGGGGCACCCTGGTGCCGGCCTCTGGGTCCCAGAGCCCGTCTGGCGGGTTTTCGCCACGCAGCTGTGCCACCTGGTCGGTCAGCCGGGCCACGAGACGCGCCGTCACGTCGTGGACTGCCTCCGGGGTGCCGCGCAGGTCCTCGACCTGCAGCGGTGGACCCGCGAGCACCTGGATGGTCTTGCGCGGAACCACCCGCAGCAGCGAGCCGCGCGGGGCCATCACCTGGTGCACCCCCCACTGGACGACCGGTATCACCGGCGCCCCGGTCTCCAGCGCGAGGCGGGCTGTGCCGGTCTTGGCGCGCATCGGCCACAGGTCCGGGTCCGTGGTCAGCGTCCCCTCGGGGAACACCAGGACGCACTCACCGCGCTCCAACGCCTCGGCTGCCGCGTCCAGGGACCGTGCCCCGGTAGCGGCGCCCCGGTGCACCGGGATCACCTCAAGACCGGCCAGCACCCGTCGTAGCACCGGCACTTTGAACAGCGTGTGCTTGGCCATGATCCTGGGCGCGAAGCCGTTGTCCCACAAGAAGTGGCACATGGTCACCGGGTCGAGGTTCGTGGTGTGGTTGGTGGCGACGAGAAACCCACGGTCGGTCGGCAGGTGCTCGGCACCGGTCCAGGACCTGGCAGACATCGCCTGCAGGGCAGGTCTGACGAAGGCAGCGAGGAAGCGGTACGTCCGGGTGGACCGCGGCGGAGGCCGCAGAGGGGGCATGAGAATCGATCGTACCGGCCCCCGTCACCGCCGACGTCCCCGCCCCGCCCCAAACACCCCCTCGCAGGAGCGAGCTGTCAGTCGGTCTCTCGGGAGAACTGGGCACCCAGCGCTTCGAGCTTGTCGGTGAACCGTTCGTACCCGCGGTCGATGAGGCTGATACCGCGGACCGCCGACTGGCCCTTGGCGGCCAGCGCAGCGATGAGGTGGCTGAACCCCCCGCGCAGGTCAGGGACCTCGATGTCGGCTGCGGACAGGGGTGTGGGCCCAAAGATCACGGCCGAGTGGTAGAAGTTGCGCTGGCCGAACCGGCACGCGTGCCCACCCAGGCACTCGCGGTACAGCTGGATGGTCGCGCCCATGGACTCCAGCGCCTCGACGAACCCGAACCGCTTCTCGTACACCGTCTCGTGGACGATCGACAGCCCGCGCGCCTGGGTCAGCGCCACGACCAGCGGTTGTTGCCAGTCCGTCATGAACCCGGGGTGCACGTCGGTCTCCAGGTGGATCGAGTGCAGGTCGGCCCCTGGGTGGAAGAAGCTGATGCCGTCGTCGTCGATGACGAACTCGCCGCCGACCTTGCGGAACGTGTTCAAGAACGTGGTCATATCAGCCTGGTGGGCGCCGCGTACGTACACGTCGCCGCAGGTGGCCAGAGCCGCGGACGCCCACGACGCGGCCTCGATACGGTCAGGCATAGCCGTGTGGGTGTACCCCACCAGGCGCTGCACCCCTTCGATCCGGATGACACGGTCGGTGTCCACCGAGATGATCGCGCCCATCTTCTGCAGCACGTTGATAAGGTCGGCGATCTCCGGCTCGATCGCCGCGTTCGACAGCTCGGTGATCCCCTCGGCACGCACCGCGGTCAGCAGCAGCTGTTCGGTGGCACCCACCGACGGGTACGGCAGGGCGATCTTCGTGCCGCGCAACGGTCCGGGCGCCGACAGGTGGATCCCGCCTTCGGCCTTTTCGACCACCGCGCCGAACTGGCGCAAGATCTCCATGTGGAAGTCGATCGGCCGCCCGCCGATCGCGCACCCGCCCAGGTCAGGGATGAACGCCTCTCCCAGCCGGTGCAGCAGCGGCCCACAGAACAAGATCGGGATCCTGCTGGCCCCTGCCAGGGTGTCGACCCCGGCGACCATCGGCGTGCGCACGTTGCACGGGTCGAGCTCGACAACCCCGTCCTGCGGGCAGTGCCGCACATGCACCCCGTGCAGCTCCAACAGCTCGGAGACCACCTGGACGTCACGGATCATCGGTACGTTGCGCAGCTCGCTGGGCCCCTCGCCCAGCAGCGCGGCCACCATCGCCTTGGACACGAAGTTCTTGGCACCGCGCACAGTGATCTCACCGTGCAGCGGGTTCCCACCGTCGACGTAGAGCATGTCAGCCATAGGGACATCGTCTCCCATCTGCGCGTCCAGCGTGCGGCAAACATCCTATACGCACCGATCAGACGCACCCACGAGCAAGCACTGCCACGTCGGCCCGGATATGGCGCGATGGTGGCGGCACCCAGGCTAGGCCGTCAGCGCACCTTTTGCCGAACCCACGCCCGTGCCTGGCGCAGTCAGGAGACCGGGACGGCCCGGGCGGAGACGATCGGCTGGGGCGGCAGGTGCTTGGCAGGCAGGGTGCGCGGACGCCACGACTGGCGACCGGCCTCGAAAGCGGCGATCTCGTCCTCGTGCTGCAAGGTCAGGCTGATGTCGTCCAGACCTTCCATAAGACGCCAGCGGGTGTAGTCGTCGACGTCGAACGGCACCACGACGTCGTCGCAACGCACCGTCTTGGCTTCGAGGTCCACGGTGACCTCGGTACCGGGCCGGGTCTCCAGGACTTTCCACAACAGCTCGACGTCCTCGGCGGCGACCTGGGCGGCGAGCAGACCCTGCTTGCCGGCGTTGCCGCGGAAGATGTCGGCGAAACGGGGCGAGACGACGACCCGGAAACCGTAGTCGTGCAGCGCCCACACCGCGTGCTCGCGCGACGAACCGGTGCCGAAGTCCGGGCCGGCGACCAAGACCGAGCCGTTGGCGTAAGCGCTGAGGTTGAGCACGAACGACGGGTCGGCACGCCACGCGGCGAACAGCGTGTCTTCGAAGCCGGTGCGGGTGACGCGTTTGAGGTACACCGCGGGGATGATCTGGTCGGTGTCGACGTTAGAGCGTCGCAGCGGGACGCCGACGCCGGTGTGCTGGGTGAACGTGTCCATGGCAGGGCTCCTCAGACGGTGACCGTGGGCAGCGGGCTGCCGTCGAACTCGGACAGGTCGGTACCGACGGGCAGGTCCAGGTCCGCCAGCGACGACAAGGTGCCGCGCACCGCGGTGGCCGCAGCGACCACAGGCGAGACCAGGTGGGTGCGTCCGCCTTTGCCCTGGCGGCCCTCGAAGTTGCGGTTCGACGTGGACGCCGAACGCTCGCCGGGGGCCAGCTGGTCAGGGTTCATGCCCAGGCACATCGAGCACCCGGCGTTGCGCCACTCGGCGCCAAAATCCGTGAACACCCGGTCCAGGCCCTCGGCCTCGGCCTGAAGGCGCACCCGGGCGGAGGCAGGTACGACCAAGACCCGCACACCGTCGGCCTTACGACGCCCTTTGACCACCTTGGCGGCGGCGCGCAGGTCTTCGATACGGCCGTTGGTGCACGAGCCGATGAACACCGTGTCCACGGTGATGTCGCGCAGCGGGGTGCCCGGGACCAGGCCCATGTACTCCACCGCACGCTCGGCGGCGACCCTGGCAGCGTCGTCGGCAATGTTCTCCGGAACGGGTACCGAACCCGACAGCGGCAGACCCTGGCCCGGGTTGGTGCCCCAGGTCACGTACGGTTCCAGCCCGGCTGCGTCGATGGTGACGACAGTGTCGAAAACCGCGTCGTCGTCGGTGCGCAAGGTGCGCCAGTACGCCACAGCGGCGTCCCAGTCGGCGCCGGTGGGCGCGTGCGGACGGCCCTCGAGGTAGGCGAACGTGGTCTCGTCGGGGGCGATCATGCCTGCACGGGCACCGGCCTCGATAGACATGTTGCAGACCGTCATCCGGCCTTCCACGGACAGCGCACGGATCGCCTCGCCGCGGTACTCGATGACGTGGCCCTGGCCGCCGCCGGTGCCGATCTTGGCGATGACAGCGAGGATGACGTCTTTGGCGCACGTGCCAGGGGGCAGGGCGCCGGTGATCTCCACGGCCATGGTCTTGAACGGGGCCAGCGGGAGGGTCTGGGTGGCCAGGACGTGCTCGACCTCGGACGTGCCGATACCGAACGCCAGGGCGCCGAACGCGCCGTGCGTCGAGGTGTGCGAGTCGCCGCAGACCACTGTCAGGCCTGGCTGGGTCAGGCCGAGCTGGGGGCCGACCTGGTGGACGATGCCCTGGTCAGCGTCGCCCAGACAGTGCAGCCGGACGCCGAACTCGGCGGCGTTGGCCCGCAGCGTGTCGATCTGGGTGCGCGACGTGGCGTCGGCGATCGGCAGGTCGATGTCGGTGGTCGGGGTGTTGTGGTCTTCGGTGGCGATCGTCAGGTCCCGGCGGCGGACCTGGCGCCCGGCCAGGCGCAGGCCCTCGAACGCCTGCGGGCTGGTCACCTCGTGCAGCAGGTGCAGGTCTATGTAGAGCAGGTCGGGGGCACCGTCCTCGTGGCGAACGACGTGCGCGTCCCACACCTTCTCGGCCAGAGTCCGGCCCATCACGTATCTCCTTGTATCCTCACCATGTCAGCGGACCGACGATTCCGACCCGGAAGCCCGTGGATCTCATATCCTGAGACGCCTGTACCGATCCATGGACCACTCTAGGGGAATCGAGACAATGATTCACCCCAAAGGTTGTTGCGTCTCAGGCTTCGAGACGCCAGTATCGATTCATGGACAATTCGAGCGGCGTCGGTGTGCTGGACAAAGCGGCAGCAGTCCTGTCGGCGCTGGAGGCTGGCCCGGCCACCTTGGCACAGCTGGTGGCCGCCACCCATCTTGCCCGTCCGACGGCCCACCGTCTCGCGGTGGCGCTGGAGCACCACCGCCTGGTGGCCCGTGACATGCAGGGCCGCTTCGTGCTGGGTCCGCGGCTGTCGGAGCTGTCGACCGCCGCTGGGGAGGACCGTCTGCTCGCCGCGGCGAACCCGGTCCTCGCGGCTCTGCGCGACCACACCGGCGAATCCGCCCAGCTGTACCGGCGCCAAGGCGAGATGCGTATCTGCGTGGCTGCCGCCGAACGCCCCATAGGCCTGCGCGACTCGATACCCGTCGGCGCGACGCTGTCCATGCTCGCTGGCTCTGCCGCGCAGGTGCTGCTCGCCTGGGAAGAGCCCGACCGCCTCCACAGGGGCTTGCAAGGCGCGAAGTTCACCGCCACGATCCTGTCCGGCGTCCGCCGTCGCGGCTGGGCCCAGTCCGTCTCCGAACGTGAGGTAGGCGTCGCCTCGGTCTCCTCCCCCGTACGAGCCCCCTCCGGCCGCGTCATCGCCGCCGTCTCCGTCTCCGGCCCCCTAGAACGCCTCACCCGCCAACCCGGCCGCCTCCACGCCGCCGCAGTGGTCTCCGCCGCCAACAAGCTCACCGAAGTCCTCCGCCGCGCCGCCGACTGACCGACTTCGCAAGCCCCGGGGCCAGACCGGGCGAGACGGTGGGGACCGGGCGAGACAGTGGGGACCGGGCGAGACAGTGGGGACGGTTCCTCAGTCTTCGGCGCCCCCGCTGTAGTGCACCAGGCCCTTCGGCTCACCAGCGAGACGGTGGGGCACCAGCGAGACGGTGGGGACGGTTCTTCAGTCTGAAGACAGTGGGGACGGTTCCTCAGTCTTCGGCGCCCCCGCAGTGGTGCACCAGGCCCTTCGGCTCACCAGCGAGACGGTGGGGACGGTTCCTCAGTCTTGCCCACTGCGCCGTGAAACGGCGCAGCTTGGCAAGACAGTAGGAACCGTCCCCACCGTCTCGCCCTTGCGCGATGCCCCACCCAGCCACGAGTCACCCAACCATGGGTCAGGTTGAGGTTGGCTGGGTTGGGAGTTGACGTCCCGTGCGCCATCCAACGGCCGGCCCCGCCGGCCGAGCCAGGGGGTCACGGGGGGCTGGAGCCCCCCGTGCGGGTGCGGGGCTGGGCCCCGCACAGCATGCGAAGGGCGACGTGGCTTGCCTTCGGCAAGCACACGTCGCCCTCGACCTCGCTCGTACCCCCGACGGGATTCGAACCCGTGCTACCGCCGTGAGAGGGCGGCGTGCTAGGCCGCTACACAACGGGGGCAAGCGTCTGGTGGACCTGACGGAGCAGCATCGTACCGTATGGACCACCGCTGGGGTGCCAGGACTCGAACCTAGACTAAGTGAACCAGAATCACTCGTGCTGCCGATTACACCACACCCCACTGGCGGACGTCCGGTCCCCTCGGGGGGCCTTGGGGCGAACGTCGTACCGCCGAGGTACCTTACCCGGTCTATGGAGCACTGGTCCAACCGATGGGGTCTGATGGCCTCACGGGCGCGGGACGAAACCGATCTCGGACACGTCGTACCAGAGCAGGTCGCGTTCGTCGAGCCGGTCGGCGGCGGTGTGGTCGCCGTTGGCGGCTGCGGCGACATCGGCGGCGGCTTGTGGTTCGTCGACCAGCAGGCATGCGAGCTGGTCGGGTGTGACTGGGCCTGGCAAGACGACGGTGGTGGGCCCGGCGTCGGGTGTGGGGCGGGCACCGGCGACGTCGGCGGCGACGACCACGCGCAGCCGTGGTGCGTCAGGGTCGGCGGTGAGCAGGGCGAGGGCGGCGTCGGCTGCGGTGAGCTGGGCGACGTATTCGCGGCCTTCGTCGTCGGCGTCGGGCAGGGCTTGGCGCAGGGCGGGGGTCACGGCGTGGGCTTGGCGGGCTGGTAGGTCGGCTCCGGGACGCACCTCGTCGAGGGTCGCTGGCAGGTAGACGCGCACGGACTCATTTTGCCCCACTGAAGTGGTGGGCGGAATTGGGACGTTTCATGACAGACTGTTCCCATGCCAGTAGCGCGCTTCCTCACTCTCACTGATGTCACCGAGGTTCTGAACATCTCCATGTCCCAAGCTCGTGCGCTTGTGCGGTCCGGAGAGCTGGAAGCCATCCAGATAGGCGGGCGCGGTGTGTGGCGCATCGAGGACGCCAAGCTCGAGGAGTACATCTCCCGCTGCTACGAGTACAACCGCGAACGTACCCAGCTGCCCACCTGAGGCGTCCAGCGCGGCTCCACGCTGCCGGTGCGCGGGTGTCGTCGCTCCTATGCACTGCCTCCCGGCTCCCGCACCTGGCGAAACAGCCGGAAACTGGCACCTGAAACGCCCCACACCGCCGGGCCGGGTGTGGCAGGCTGTCAGCATCTGCCAGAGCGGGACGGCGTCGAGGGGACGCCGGGCAAAGGGGGGCACGATGGGGACAGCGACGTTGGCGCACACCACCCAGCTACGGGTGCGGCCGGTACCTCGTCCGCCACGGGCGGTCATGGCAGTACCGGCGGAACCGCAGGAGCCGGTGCCGACGCTGGCCGAGCGGGTTGTCATAGGCCGGACCATTCCACCGCCGCGCGCGGACGAGCCGTCGACGGCCCCGCAGGCCGACGCGACCCAGGTGGCGCAGACGTTGTGCGGCCCGTTGGTGGAAGTGGTCGTCGGGACGCGTTCTGCGAGCCAGGTGGCGCGGTGGGTGACCCCGCACGTGCTGGCCCGGCTGCGTCAGCGGGCACGGCTGACACCGGCGCCGCCACAGGGGGCGTACAGGGTGCCGGTGGTGCGTCGGCTCGTCACGTGCCGCCTGGGTGCAGCGGTCGAGGTTGCCGCAGCCGTGGACGACTCGCGCCGCACACGCGCCGTGGCGATGCGGCTGGAACCGCACCACGGTGTGTGGCGCGTCACCGCCCTCGAGCTCGCCTAAGGCGTGTCTCCTCACCCCGTGCACGCTACGGCGCGTGGGGTTGAAGACATGCCCTGAGACTCAGCGTGGACCCAGGTTCAGCGTTTGCGGCGGGCTTGTTTGGCTGCGCGGCGACGGGCCTCACGGTTGGCACCGCCAGGAGCCGCACCGCCTGGGCCACCAGAGGCTGCCGGGTCAGCGGCGTCGGCGGAGACGCGGGGGCTGCGGACCCTGCCTTGGTCGGAGCGTGTCTCCACGTGGCCGTCTTCGCTGGGGGCCGAGTACTGCAGGGGCATCTGCTTTTCTGGGCCGTCCAGGCCTTTGGCGACCAGACGCGGGGCTCCACGGCGCGCGGTGCCGCCGGTCTTCAGCGAGGGGGCTTGTCTGGCCGGTGCGGGCTGGTCGTCGGGCACGGGGGCGGGGGCGACCGGCTCGTCCTCGACGGTCTCTTCGTCTTGCACCTGGACCTGGAGGTTGAACAAGAAGCTGGTGGTCTCTTCTTTGATCGCGTCGATCATGGCGGAGAACAGCTGGTAGCCCTCACGCTGGTACTCGATGAGGGGGTCGCGCTGGGCCATGGCACGCAGGCCGATACCTTCTTTGAGGTAGTCCATCTCGTACAGGTGCTCACGCCACTTGCGGTCCAGGACCGACAACGTGACGCGACGTTCGAGCTCGCGCAGCTGTTCGGTGCCCAGCTCCTGCTCACGGTCGCCGTAGGCCACCTCCGCGTCGGAGATCACCTCCCGTTCGAGCAGCTCGGCAGTCACGCGGTGCAGCCCGTCGGCCTGGACGAGCACCTCGTCGACGGTGATCGACACGGGGTAGACGGTGCGCAGGGCGGTCCACAGCGCTTCCATGTCCCAGTCCTCGGCGTGGCCCTCGCCGGTGGCCTGGGCGATGTAGTCGCGCAAGACGTCCTCGCGGAACTGCGTGACCTCGTCGTGCATGTCCTCGCCCTCGAGCACCTGGCGGCGCTGGCTGTAGATCACCTCGCGCTGGCGGTTCATGACGTCGTCGTACTTGAGGACGTTCTTGCGGATCTCGAAGTTGCGGGCCTCGACCTGCGCCTGCGCGGACTGGATACCGCGGGTGACCATCTTGGACTCCAGCGGCATGTCCTCGGGGAACCCGGTGCGCGACATCATCGACTCGGCCAGGCCGGAGTTGAACAGCCGCATGAGGTCGTCGGCCAGGCTCAGGTAGAACCGCGACTCGCCCGGGTCTCCCTGACGCCCTGACCGGCCGCGCAGCTGGTTGTCGATACGCCGCGACTCGTGCCGTTCGGTGCCCAGCACGTACAGCCCGCCCAGCTCGACGACCTCGTCGTGCTCGGCGGCGACCGCCTCTTTGGCGCTGGCGAGGGTCTGCGGCCAGGCAGCCTCGTACTCCCCCGGGCTCTCCGTGGGGTCCAGGCCGGCTTCTTTGAGCGCTGCGACGGCCATGAACTCGGCGTTGCCGCCGAGCATGATGTCGGTACCACGCCCGGCCATGTTCGTGGCGACTGTGACCTGCCCTTTGCGCCCGGCCTGGGCGACGATGTCGGCCTCCCGGGCGTGCTGCTTGGCGTTGAGCACGTGGTGCGGCACCCCGGCCCGGCGCAGCAGCCCCGACAGGTGCTCGGAGGTTTCCACGCTCGCGGTGCCCACGAGCACCGGCTGGCCTTTGGCGTGACGTTCGACGATATCGTCGACGACCGCGTCGAACTTACCTTCGGTGCCTTTGTACACCAGGTCTTTGTTGTCGATGCGGACCATCGGCTGGTTCGTGGGGATCGGCACGACACCGAGCTTGTAGGTGCCCATGAACTCGGCAGCCTCGGTCTCGGCGGTACCGGTCATCCCGGCGAGCTTGTCGTACATACGGAAGTAGTTCTGCAACGTGATCGTCGCCAAGGTCTGGTTCTCGGCCTTGATAGGCACGCCCTCTTTGGCCTCGATCGCTTGATGCATCCCCTCGTTGTAACGCCGACCAGGCAGGATGCGGCCGGTGTGCTCGTCGACGATGAGCACCTCACCGTCGAGGACGACGTAGTCCTTGTCGCGTTTGAACAGCTCTTTGGCGCGGATCGCGTTGTTGAGGAACCCGATGAGCGGGGTGTTCAGCGACTCGTACAGGTTGTCGATCCCCAGGTAGTCTTCGACCCTTTCGATCCCAGGTTCCAAGATACCGACGGTGTGCTTTTTCTCTTCGACCTCGTAGTCACGGTCGCGTTCTAGCCGCAGCACGACCTTCGCGAACTCGGTGTACCAGCGGTTGACGTCGCCAGAGGCCGGGCCGGAGATGATGAGCGGGGTACGGGCCTCGTCGATCAAGATCGAGTCCACCTCGTCGACGATGGCGTAGGCGTGCCCGCGCTGGACGAGGTCTTCCATCCGCCAGGCCATGTTGTCGCGCAGGTAGTCGAAGCCGAACTCGTTGTTGGTACCGTAGGTCACGTCCGACGCGTACTGCTTGCGCCGTTCGGCTGGTGGCATCTGCCCGAGGATGCACCCGGTGGACATCCCCAAGAACCGGAACACCCGCCCCATGAGCTCGCTCTGGTACGAGGCGAGGTAGTCGTTGACCGTGACGATATGCACACCTTTGCCCGACAGGGCGTTGAGGTACGCCGGCAGTGTCGCGACCAGCGTCTTGCCCTCGCCGGTCTTCATCTCGGCGATATTCCCCCGGTGCAGTGCCGCCCCGCCCATGATCTGCACGTCGAAGTGCCGCTGCCCCAGGGTGCGCCGCGAGGCCTCGCGGACCACCGCGAATGCCTCGGGCAGCAGCGAGTCCAGCGACTCGCCGTCGCGGTACCGCTCGCGGAACCTGTCGGTCTCCTCGCGCAGCTCTTGGTCGCTGAGCTCCTCCAACCCGTCCTCCAGGGCGTTGACCTGCGCGGCCAACCCTTTGAGTTGTTTGAGGATGCGCCCTTCGCCCATCCGCAGGACCTTGTCGACGATCGCCGGCACGCGCTCAACTCCCAACTCATGCCCCGCAGCGGGGCCTCTTATATCGCGAGCGGGTCCATCGTAGGGCGCAGGGGGCCTCCAAGGCGCAGGCGGCCCGCGCGGGCGGGGGTAACTGCCGGACTTGCGCGTCTATTGTCGCGCGACTAATCGACACCTGTCCTACAGTGGTCGGGTCGCCGCGCTCCGTAGGAGGAAGCCGATGCCCCAGGCACCACAGGCACAGGTCCAGCAACGCACCGGGGTGACCCGGCGCACCGTCTTGAAGTGGTCAGCAGTCACCGGGGGGGCCGCCGCTCTGGTCTCCACCGGGGTGGGCCTGCAGATGGGCAGGGCCGGGGCGTCCGCTCCGGAACCGACGGCTCCCGGCGACGGGATGGCAGGGGTCGACGCCACCGTGTGGTCGGCGTGCACAGTCAACTGCGGGTCGCGGTGCCCGGTGCGGCTGCAGGTCAAAGACGGGACGGTCGTGCGGGTGCTGCCCGACAACACCGGCACCGACGAGCTGGGCAGCCAACAGGTACGTGCGTGCGTGCGTGGACGCTCGATCCGCCACCGCATCTACAACCCTGACCGGCTCAAACGGCCGATGAAACGTGTGAAAGGCTCCAAGCGCGGCGAAGAGAAGTGGGAAGAGATCTCCTGGGACCAGGCCCTGGACGAGATCGCCGCGAAGATGAAGCAGATCAAAGACGAGTACGGCAACGAGGCCATCTACATCAACTACGGCACGGGGACGCTCGGGGCGACGATGGCGTGCTCGTGGCCTCCGGACGCCACCCCTTTCGCCCGGCTGATGAACACCTGGGGCGGCTACCTCGACCACTACTCGGACTACTCCACCACCGCGATCACCGCGGCGTACCCGTACTTCTACGGCGGCTGGGTGTCGAACAGCTCGTTCGACGACGCGGCCAACGCCCAGCTGCAGGTGATGTTCGGCAACAACCCGCTGGAGACTCGTATGTCCGGCGGTGGCCAGCTGCTGGTCACCCAGAAGACCAAAGCCGACCACGCGGTACGCACCATCGTCGTCGACCCGCGCTACTCGGAGACCGCGGCGGTCCTCGGCGACGACTGGGTGCCGATCCGGCCAGGCACAGACGCGGCGCTGGTGGCAGGCATGGTGCACGTCATGTTGGCCGAAGACCTGCACGACCAGGCGTTCCTCGACACCTACTGCGTCGGTTTCGACGAGGCCACACTGCCCGACGGTGCGGCGCCCGGCTCGTCGTACCGGGCGTACGTAGAAGGCAAAGGCCCGGACGCCACCGAGAAGACCCCCCAGTGGGCCGCCGAGATCACCGGGCTGCCCGCAACACGTATCCGCCAGCTGGCCCGCGACATCGCCGGGGCCAAACCGTGCGCGATCACCCAAGGCTGGGGCCCGCAGCGCCACGCCAACGGTGAGAACACCTCCCGCGCGATCTTCTTGCTGGCGTGCGTCACCGGGAACGTGGGTATCCCCGGTGGCGGCAACGGGGCCCGCGAGTCCGCGCAGGGGCTGGGGATCAGCCAGCCGTTCAACTACGGGATCGCTAACCCCTCGAACAAGATCATCTCGGTCTTCTCCTGGCTCGACGCCATCGACCACGGCGAGAAGATGGACACTTTCAACGCCGGGGTCGGCGAGAAACCCGAACCCGGTGTGCGGGACATGAAAGTGCCGGTCGACGACGCCGGGCAGCCGACGAACGTCAAGCTGGACGTGCCGGTCAAGATGGTCTGGCAGTACGCCGGCAACTCGGTGGTCAACCAGACCGGCGACAACAACGAATCAGCCAGGATCCTCGCCGACGACACCAAGTGCGAGCTCATCGTCGTGTGCGACATCCAGTACACGACCTCGGCCCGGCACGCCGACTACGTGCTGCCAGGCACGTCAGCCGCCGAAGAGTTCGACTACCACCCCGGTGAGAGCGCCGGACCGATGGCCTACGGCATCGTCTCGTCACAGGCGATCGAGCCGCTGTACGAGTGCCGCAGCGTTTTCGACATCTGCACCGACCTGGCCAAACGGCTGGGCACCGAGCAGGCGTTCACCGAGGGCAAGTCCCGCGAGCAGTGGCTGCGCGACACGATCGACACAGGCCGCGCGGACAACCCGGACCTGCCCGACTACGACGCCTGGCGCCAGATGGGTATCTTCCGCAAGGACCAAGGCCCAGTGGTCGCGATGGAAGACTTCCGGACCGACCCAGGCGCCAACCCTCTGGGCACCCCGTCGGGCAAGATCGAGATCTACTCTGGACGGCTCGCAGCGATGGCTGCTGCCTGGCAGTTCGGGGTGTTCCGTCCCGAGCTGCCCGGCGACGTGCTCACCCCCATCCCCGAGCACGTGGCGACCTGGGAGGGCGAGGCTGAGGCCAAAGCGTCCAAGCAGTACCCGCTGCAGGTCATCGGCCACCACTTCAAGGGCCGGACCCACTCGACCTACGGCAACGTGGACTGGTTGAAAGAAGCCCACCCCCAGGTGGTGTGGATCAACCCGCTCGACGCCGAACCCCGCGGTATCTGCAACGACGACGACGTGTTCGTCTTCAACGAGCGCGGCACCATCCGCATCAAGGCGAAAGTCACCGAAAGGATCATGCCGGGGGTGCTGTCGGTGCCCCAAGGGGCCTGGTACCACCCTGACAAGAAGGTGAGCCCACCGTCGAAGGCCAACGGCGACCACCCGGTCGACACGGCCGGGTCCATGAACACCCTGACGTCGTTGCACCCCACGCCGCTGGCCAAGGGGAACGCGGTGCACACGACGATCGCCGACGTGGTGCGAGCCTGAGGAGGCTGACGATGTCCGAGAGCCTGACCGCCAAAGGCGCAGACTACGGTTTCCGGTTCGACCAGTCGCTGTGCACCGGCTGCAAAGCGTGCCAGGTCGCCTGCAAGGACAAGCACGACCTGCCCGTCGGAGTCACCTGGCGGCGGGTCGTGGAGTACACAGGCGGTTCGTGGCAGGTCGACGGGGCGACAGTGACGCCCAACGTGTTCACCTACTACACGTCGATCTCCTGCAACCACTGCGACAGCCCGATCTGCGTGCAGGTGTGCCCGACGACAGCGATGACCCGCCGCGACGACGGCACGGTCTACGTCGACCAGTCCAAGTGTGTGGGCTGCCGCTACTGCGAGTGGGCGTGCCCCTACTCGGCACCGCAGTTCAACTCCAAGACCGGCCACATGTCCAAGTGCGACCTGTGCTACGACTACCGCTCCGACGGCCAGATGCCCGCGTGCGTGGCGGCGTGCCCGTCACGGGCACTGGGCTGGGGGCCGATCGCCGAGCTGGAGTCCGGTGCCGGCGGCGGCGCCGGTATCGCCCCACTGCCTGACCCGGCCTTGACCCACCCCCACCTGGTCATCACACCGCACCGCGACGCACAGCGCTGGGACGCGGGCACCGGCCAGATCGCCAACCCTGAGGAGATCTGATGAACACCGCCGAGCTGCCGATGATCCTGTTCACCGTCATCGCCCAGATGTGCGTGGGGATGTTCCTCGTCCTGGGCGTCATCGACCTGTGGCTGAGCCGGTCGCACCCGCGCGCACAGGTCGAGCGCATCACCGAACCGGTGGTGTACGCCATCGGTCCGGCGCTGGTGCTGGCCCTGGTGATCTCCATGTTCCACATGAACGACGTGACGCACGTGTTCAACGTGCTGCGCCACGTGGGGTCCTCCTGGCTGTCGCGCGAGATCTGGTTCGGCGTCGGTTTCGCCGCGCTCGGGTTCGCCTACGCGATCATGCAGTGGATGCGGTGGGGTTCGGCCCTGGTGCGCCGCATCGTCGCCGGCCTGGCAGCGGTTGTCGGCCTGGGCCTGGTCTGGTCCATGTCGATGATCTACTACTCCCTGGTCACCGTGCCCGCCTGGCACACCCGGGTCGTCCCGGTCCACTTCTTCTCCACCGCGGTGCTGCTCGGTTCGCTGGCTGTCGCCGCTGCGCTCATGGCGACCGCGCTCATCCGCCGTCGGGCGCTGGCGGGCCTGGACGCCGGGCACGAGGGCGCTGGGACTCCGGCGAAGGGCAAGGCGACGCTCATGGACCGGGTACGTGCACGGGCCACGGAGGTCAACGCCCCCACCACCGACACAGAGTGGACGCTGACCACTGACGTCGTGCGCCGCGCCACGCTGGCTGGGCTCGTGGCCGGTGTGGTCGTTCTCGTCACCTACCCGGTGCATATCGCGCACCTGGCCGGGGGCAACGCCACCGCCCAGGCGTCGGCGCACGCGTTCTCCGGGGCGTTCTTCGTGGTGCGGCTGGTGCTGCTGGCCCTGGCTGCGGTGCTCATCGCCGTCGTGTCGTACCAGGTCGCGGGCACAGCGAAACGTGAGCAACCCAACCTGCTGGCTGTGTGGGTCTGCGCGGCTTTCATCATCGCCGTGGCCGCCGAGCTGTCAGGACGTGCTCTGCACTACGAGTCGATGTTCCGCGTGGGTATCTGATCGCAGATGCCTGCTGACCCGGTCCGGGCGTTGCTGGAGTACGTCGTGTCCAGCGACGTCCCGCGCCGGGTCTTGCTCATACCACCCGATGGTTCGTCGGTCACCAGGTCGTCTTCCTGCCTCAACGATCTGGTGGCCGACGAACCATCGGGTGGCCCTGAGACGAAACCACCAGGGCTGAAAGCTCCTCGCGGGACGCTGGCGGTGGTGGGTGCCCCACCCGGCATCGGGCTGCCCGCCCAGCTGCTGGCAGTCGGGGTGGAGCAGGTGCTGGTCCTGGCCGACGACGACACGCTGGACGTGTGGCGCCAGAGCCTGGGGACGACGGTCGCGCCGCTCGGGCCGGCCCGGCGCGGGTGGCGGCGTCCCCGCCAGGTCGTCTTCGGCCAGACCCCACTCCCGCGCCGCATGGTGCTCGGACTGCCGGTGCGCTGCCCGCTCGACCTGTCGTGCGACGACGCTGACCGCACGAGCGCCGCCCTGGCGTTGCTGCGGGCACGCCAACGGATCCCGGACGACGGCCCAGCACACCACCCGGCGAGCCGCCTGGTCGTCTCCGGGTGCACAGCCTGCGGTGTGTGCGTCCAGGCGTGCCCCACCAGTGCCCTCGAGCTGGCGCACGACGGCACGACGAGCGTCCTGACCCACCACGCCGGTCGCTGCCGCTCCAACGCCGACTGCCTGCGCCTGTGCCCGGCCCAGGCCCTCAGCGCCGCAGGCCCGGTCACGTTCGACCAGGTGCTCGACGATCCGACCACTGTCCTGGCCACCCTCACCACCACGACCTGCCCACGCTGCGGCGCGCGTCACGTGGGCGACACCGGCTCCTTGTGCCCCCTGTGCGCCTTTCGACGTACCCACGTCTTCGGCTCCATGCCCGTGGGCCACAGCCTTCCGCACGACACGGCAGCCGTTGCCCCCTAGGCTCACAAAGGTGGGACGAAGGAGCCAAGCATGTTGACCGCTGACGAGCTGGACAGGTTCGCGGCGGCTTTCACCGTCCTGGGCCGTTTCCACCTGCTGCCCCCCGAAGAAGAGGCCCTGACCTGCCTCGACGAGCTGCTCGACGAGTGGCCGCTCCCCGCCACCGGTGCCACCGCCGTCGGCTTGGACCTCATGCGCCGCTCACGCCTCCACGAGAGCGCCGTGCGTATCCGCCGCGACCACGACCGTCTCTACGGCCGTACCGCGAAAGCCACCGTCGCCCCCTACGAGTCGGTGCACCGCGGCACCGACGGCCTGGTCTTCGACGTCCAGACCCTGCAGGTCCGCGCCGCCTACCGCACCCTGGGCCTACGCGCCCCCGAGCCCAACAAAGAACCCGACGACCACATCGGCCTCGAGCTGGACTTCCTCGCAGCCTCCTGCCTGCGTGCCCTCGACGCCCTCGACCTGGGCCTGGCCGACGACGCCGAACGTTGCTGGCGCACCGGCGTCGACTTTCTCCACGACCACGTCCTGGCCTGGGCCCCCGACGTCCTGCGCACCGTGGCCGACAAGTCCACCACCGAGTTCATGGCCGCCGTAGCCCACCTGACCACCGGCGCCCTCGACGCCTACACCACCGTGGCCTGCGAACCAGCCCGCCCGTGACCACGGTGCAGCGTGATCAGCCCGTCGGCGTCGGGCCGCGCCAGCTGCCACGGAGGCGCCAGAGCCAGGTACGTCGCCACGACGTCGTGCGGTGAGGTCCCCGGGGCGGCATGGACCCACGTCTCGATCATGGCGACCGTCCCGTGCGCATGCTGCTGCACCGCCATGGTGCGCCACAACGACGAGACAGGTTCAGCCATCCGCTCGGCGACCGCGTCCACCGACGCGGCGGCCAGCTGCGCGAAGTACTCCACGAGCACGCTGACCACCCCAGAACGCGCTTCGACCGCTGTGACGTACACCGCCCGGTGGGCCTGCACATGATCGAGCAACGCCAAGTACCCGTCGCGCCAGACGCTGCCAAAATCTGCCCGGCTGGAGGCCATCGCCGCCTCGACCCCGTCGAGCACCGGAGCCAGCTCGGCAACCAACGCGTCGGCCAACAACCGCACCGGTGACGACGCGTGGCTGTAGAACACCGTCCGCGACACCCCCGCCTGCGACGTCAGCTCAGCCACAGAGATCTCTTCCGCAGGCCGCTGCGCCGCCAGCTCGAGCACCGCACGCCTCAGCGCGACCCGTACCCGCACATAGCGAGGGTCGTCCTGTGTGGCCCTGCTCGCCTCAGACGTAGGTCCTCCTGGCTCTGCGCCGTCACCGGCTGGAGACGCGGAATGAGCATAGCGAGCTCCCTATGACCGCAGTGAGCTGCGTACCATGACGAACCGTGCCAGCTGTAGCGCCAGAACCCGTGTTCCACAAGTGTGTGCCGTGGTGCGCCGCGGTCCACCGACGCCGGCTGACCGCTGGTGAGGTCGAGATCGTGCAGGACGTGTTCGCCGACGCGGTCGACGTGACGGCGGTGCGGGTGCACAACCACGGGTATCCGCTGCTGGCAGGGCGGCAACCAGCGAACATGGCCGTGACGCCGAACGGGCAGCTGTACTTCCCGGCTCCGTCGTACCAGGCGGACTTCTCGGCGGCGTCGGCGCTGGTCCGTCGGTGGTTCGTGCACGAGATGGTCCACGTGTGGCAGCACCAGCTGGGCTACCCGGTCGCCTTGCGGGGCGCGATGCGCTGGACCGTGCGCTACACCTACGCCCTCGACCCGTCCCGGCGCCTGGCCGACTACGACATGGAACAGCAAGGCGAGGTCGTCGGCGACTACTACTACCTGCGCCTGCTCGGCCACGCCTCGGTGTCCCGGGGCAGCCAGACGCACACCAGGCACGAACCGTACGGCCAGGTCCTAGAAAGGTTCCTGGCCCACCCCACCGACCGGGCCAACCTGCCCAGCCGGTGGGACCGGACTGTCAGACGGTCGCGGTGACGGTCGAGTCGAGCTTGATGACGCCGTAGGTCCAGCCACGGCGGCTGTACACGACGGCGGGCAGGTTGGACTCGGAGTCGATGAACAAGAAGAACGGGTGGCCGACGAGCTCCATCTCGTACAGGGCGTCGTCGATGGTCATGGGGCGGGCCGGGTAGACCTTCTCGCGGATGACCACTGGGGAGTCGCCGAGGGAGACCTCGGTCACCTCGCCCAGGACGACTGGTTCCTCGTCGGCTGGTGGTTTGTCGACCTGGTTGACCGGGAGGAGGGTCGACGGTTCGATCGGCAGACGGCGCGCTGCGTTGCCGCGGTGGTCCTTGCGCCGGTCACGCGCCCGGCGCAGACGTTCGAGCAGCTTGTCGAGGGCCAGGTCGAGAGCGGCGTACGGGTCGGAGGCGGAGGCTTCGGCGCGCACCACCGGACCCTTGTCGACGACGGTGAGCTCGACCCGGTCTGAGGTCTCGGCTTGCCGGGGGTTGGCCTCGCGGGAGACCAGGACGTCCACACGCTGCGCGCGGGGGGCAAGCTGTTCGATCTTTACGACTTTCGACTCCACGTGGTCCCGGAACTTCGCCGAGACGTCCCAGTGACGACCTGTGACCACGATCTCCATGACAACCTCCAAGACATGTAGGGCGGGAAGGCCCACCCACGTAGGGCAGCAACGCCCACCCAGACGACGCGACAGCGCCACCCCTCACCAGGGTGGTGGTCCCGACACCCCTACGCTAACCCTGATTCGCCTGGTCCGACCACTGCCGCACCGGCTGCACGCGAAATGACCGCACCGGCGCCGGGGTGGAAGCCAGAACCATCCCCGCGACGACGCTCGCGCCAGCGTCGGCCAGAGCCCGTCGGCAGGCCGCGAAGGTCGCACCCGTGGTCAGGACGTCGTCGACGAGCACCACGCGCGCCCCGGCGAGACGGTCGGCTCCGGCGAACCAGCCAGCCGCCGCGACACGCGGGTGCCGACCCGCCCAGGACACGTCCCACCAGCGTCGACGCACCCGCACCGCCTGGTCCAGGTGCTGGGCCCGCGCCCGGGCACCCAGCCCCGCCGAGTCAGCCCCGTCACGACGCCGCAACGGACGGACAGACCTGCCCGGCACGTCGGCGCAGACGCCACGGACCACCGCCCGCACCAGCTCTTGCACCGGGTCGCTCCCCCGCCGCCGTGCCGCCGCACGGGTCGTGGGCACCCCGACCACCAGCAGCCCGTCCGGTCCGGCACGCTCTGCCAGCACGTCGCACACCTCCCGGTCACGCGCACCGGCCGTCATCGCCCCGGCGAACCACCGCCCCATGTCGACGCGCCCCTGGTCCTTCCACGCCGTCACCGCCCTGCGCACCGGCCCAGCAAAATCCGCCAGGCACCACACCGGCGGCGGGTCGAACCCGTCCAGCAGGTCCAACCTCCCAGCCCTGTGCTCACACCGGACCGGCACCGCGAACCGTCGCGCGCACCCAGCGCACCACCGGATGTCCGGCACCCCGCACCCCGCGCACGCCACCGGAACCACCAACCCACCCAGCTCACCCAACAACATCCCACCAGCATGACCTGCGTCCACACATACCTGTGGACGCCTCTCGTACAAGACGTCACAGACGTGGGCTGGGGACGGTTCGCCGGGGTCACTCGTGTCGAGCAGCCAGCTCAGCGCGCAACTGTGCGTGAGACTCATCGACGTCGAGCAGCTCGACCTTGCCGGAGGCGATGTCGTCGACCCGGCTCCCCAGCTCTCGTACCCATGCCGCGTCGATCTGTGCCTGCTCGATCATGTCAGCCACACTCTCACACAGCTACGACTGGCGGGTGATCTGGACCTCGACGTTGAGGTCGGCTACTCCCCCGCCGGCGTAGATACCTCGCAGGGGGGCGACGTCGTCGTAGTAGCGGCCTCGGGCCAGGCGGACGTGGTGGGCGCCGACGGGGGCGCAGTTGGTGGGGTCGTAGGAGGTCCAGCCGCCGGACCACCATTCGACCCAGGCGTGGGACTGGCCGGTGACGGTGCGGCCGATATCGTCGTCGTGGGCGGGGTGGAGGTAGCCGGAGACGTAGCGGGCGGGGATACCGACCGAGCGCAGGGCGCCGACGGCCAGGTGGGCGATGTCTTGGCAGACCCCGGCCCGGGCGGCCCACGCTTCGGACGCGGGAGTGTGCACGGTGGTCACACCGGGGATGTAGGACATCTGGGCGCGGACCGCTTCGCAGACGGCTTCGGCGGCGTCGGCTGGGGTACGGCCCGCGGACGCTTGCGCAGCCACGGCGACGACCTCGTCGGGCGGGGCGGTCACCGGGGTGTCGACGAGGAACTCGGCGAAGCGGTCGAAGTTCGCGGCGCTGCGCACCACGTCCCAGCTGGCGCTGGGCGGGACCGTGCGCGGCGGGCGCACGTCGACCAGGTGCTCGGCGACGATACGCAACGATTGGTGCGCGACGAGCACCTCGAACGCGGTGACCTGTGTGCCCCAGTAGTCGGTGTACACGGTGGACCATGTGAGCGGCTCGATGGTCAGCGTCGTGGAGACCACCTGCTGGGCCGCCGACGAGCGCGGCAGCATCCGGGCCTCGTTGTACGAGACGGTGGCTGGCTCGGGGTAAGTGAAAGCCGTGGTGTGCACCACGTGCAGGCGCACCGGGTCCGTCGAGACGGCAGGGCTGGTCATAGCGCCTCCCCCACCCACTGTGCCGGGGCGCCAGAGCGGAAGTAGCGGCGGCGGATGGCGTCAGAGGCCGCTGTGCACGACCGTTGCACCTGCTCCATCTCGTCGGGCAGGTCGTCGAGGATCGCCGCCAGCGGTCGGTACTCCAGCGCTGTGCGGGTCAGGCCCAGGTGGCGGCGGGCGTCGTCGAGGGCGGCGCGGTCGGTCACGGGCTCCAGGCCGGCCAGGCACTCTTCGGCCTGGTTGAGGGCGTGGACGATCGAGCGGGGGAACAAGCGGTCGACGAGCAAGAACCCTGCGGCCCGTTCGCCCGACTCCGAACCGCGGTAGGTGCGCAAGAACGCCTCGTGCGCCCCGCACGAACGCAAGAACGTCGTCCACGACGGTCCGTCAGGTCCGGCCAGGGCGCGGGTGGTCAGCAGCCGGGCAGTCATGTCGGCCCTCTCCATCGAGCGGCCCAGGACGAGGAACTGCCAGGCGTCGTCGCGCGAGATCGTCGAGTCCACGATCCCGGCGACGACTGCACCACGTTCGCGCACCCAGCTGAAGTACTCGTGAGGAACCGCGTCGACCTGGGCGGCCAGCGCGTTCCACGTCGCGTTGAGGGCCTCCCACAGCTCAGTAGAGATCACCTCGCGGGCACGACGGGCGTTGTCGCGCGCCGCACCCAACGACCCGGCGATCGACGACGGGGACATCTGGTCGTAGGCCAGCATGTTGAGCACGTAGTCACGGTCGGCGGTGGCTGGCGGGTCAGGCGCGGGCCGGTCCATCACCGACAGCAGAGACCGGCAGGCCAGGTCCTCGTCCTGCCAGGGGTCTTCCAGGAGCATCTGCACGTGCACGTCGAGCAGGCGCGCGGTGTCGTCGGCCCGTTCCACGTACCGGCCGATCCAGAACAGCGACTCGGCGATCCGGCTCAGCATGACGCCTCCTGCTGTTGCTGCTGCTGCTGCATGGCCGGCACGCCAGCGTCGTCAGGGTTCGCCGAGATCGGCACGACGTGGCCAGCCAAGACCTGCTGCGGCCGGGCAGGTCCGGCCGCAGCAGGTTCGGCCGGACGGGACCCTTCGAGCACCCACGTGTCTTTCGACCCACCGCCCTGGGAGGAGTTGACGACGAGCTGGCCCTGCGGCAGCGCCACCCGCGTCAGGCCCCCGGGCAGCACGTGCACCTGGTCGCCGGAGTTGACCGCGAAGGGACGCAGGTCCACGTGCCGGGGCCGCAGCCCGTCGGCCACGAGCGTGGGCACCGTGGACAGCTGCACCACTGGCTGGGCGATCCACCCGCGCGGGTCTTGCGCCAGGCGGGTGCGCAGGGCGTCCAGCTCGGCGGGCGTGGCGGCCGGGCCGACGACGATCCCCTTGCCCCCGGACCCGTCGACCGGTTTGACCACCAGCTCGGCAAGGCGGTCCAGCACCTCGGCCAAGGCTTGCGGTTCTTCCAGCCGCCAGGTGTCGACGTTGGGCAGGACCGGTTCTTCGCCCAGGTAGTAACGGATGAGGTCAGGCACGTAGGTGTAGACGAGCTTGTCGTCGGCGACCCCGTTGCCCACCGCGTTGGCGATCGTCACCGTGCCTTTGCGGGCGCAGGTCATCAGGCCTGGGCAGCCCAGCAAGGAGTCTTGGCGGAACGCCACCGGGTCGAGGAAGTCGTCGTCGACCCGCCGGTAGACCACGTCGACGCGTCGGCGGCCCTGGGTGGTGCGCATCCACACCCGCCCCGAGGCGCAGAACAGGTCCGGCCCCTCCACCAGCTCCACACCCATGAGCCGCGCGAGCAGGGTGTGCTCGAAGTAGGCGCTGTTGTACACCCCGGGGGTGAGCACGACGACGGTCGGCTCGTCCACCCCGGCCGGGGCTGCGGCAGCCAGCGCCGCCAGCAGCCGCCGCGGGTAACCGGCGACCGGGGCGATACGCAGGGCGGCGAACAGCTCAGGGAACGAACGGGCCATGGCCTGCCGGTTGGACAGGACATAGCTGACCCCGCTGGGGACCCGCACGTTGTCCTCCAGCACCCGCCAGCCGCCTGCCGAGTCGCGGATGAGGTCGATCCCTGCCACGTGCACCCGCACCCCGTTGGTCGGTGCGACCCCACGCGCCGCACGGTTGAAGTGCGTCGACGAGACCACCACCGACCGTGGCACGACGCCGTCGTCGACCGCCCGCTGGGGTCCGTAGACATCAGCGAGGAAAGCCTCCAGCGCCTTGACGCGCTGGGCGACGCCGGGGGCGACCTGCGCCCACTCGTCGGCGCCGACGACACGGGGCACCACGTCGATGGGGAACGGCCGTTCCTGGCCTCCGATGTCGAAAGTCACCCCCTGGCGCAGGTAGGCCCGTGCCAGCGAGTCGGCCCGCGCGCGCAGGTCGGGCACGGACATGGCGGCCAGCACCTGGTGCACCTGCTGGTAGGGGCCGCGGACCTGCCCGTCTGCCACCATCTCGTCCCACGCGGCCCCCGCGCGGTAGCCATCGACAAGGTCCATGGTGTGCACAGTAAGGCATGGACAAGTCGATGCGCGGGACAAGGGTACGAACTGGTAGCATGGCCCACCGTGCCCACTCTTGGGTGCTTGCGGTGTCCTGCGCACGGGTCGTGCACGGTCGTCATCACCGCACCGGCAGACCTGTCAGCACGTACGAGGAAGTCAACCTGTGGCGAACATCAAGTCCCAGATCAAGCGGATCCGCACCAACGAGAAGGCTCGACGCCGTAACAAGGCAGTCAAGTCCGAGCTGAAGACCTACATGCGCAAGGTGCGTGAGGCCGTTGCCGGGCAGGACAAGGAGGCCGCCACCACTGCGCTGGCCGCCGCGTCACGCAAGCTTGACAAGGCCGTCTCCAAGGGTGTCATCCACGCGAACCAGGCCGCGAACAAGAAGTCCGCGCTGGCCCAGGCCGTCAACGGGCTGTAGCCCGCACAACGAAGAGGGCGTCACCCCTGTGGGGCGACGCCCTTCGTCGTGCAAGCACAGGGCGTGTCTCCTAGCCCCCCGTGCGAGCGTGGCGTGTCCGGTGCGTGCGCTGGCAAGGCGACGGAGGAGAGCAGCACTGGAGGTGCTGCCGACGACGACGCCAGCGTGCGTGCCGGGCGCGCCACGGCGTGCGGGGGGTCAAGAGACGCGCCCTAGCGTTCGGTGCGCAGGTCCTTCATGGAGAGGTTCTCGTGCAACGGGTTGCCGAGCATCGCTTCGGTGGGGATCGTCGAGCGGACGCCAGCCTCACGCAGCGCGTGCTCGAAGGCCAGCGCAGCCCGGGCGGACTCGCCGCGGAACAGGTACCGGTCACCCAGGTCACGCCACACCTGGGCGGACTGGCGGGTGGCCGACATCATGCCGAGCATGTTCGCGGCCCGCTCGTACACCTCAGCAGCAGCCTCGACCTGGTGCTGGGTCACCAAGGCGTCACCGAGGACGACCAGGGTGTTGGCCGCCTCCAGCCGTGGCTGGTCGCCCAGCAGCGCAAGGGCGACACGGGCGTGGTCGACAGCAGCGACCGAGTCACCGAGCAGCATCCTGGCGCGGGCACGTTCGGTCTCGATCGCGGCGCGGTCGCCTGCCGAGCCCAGGAGGGTCAGCGGACCCTCGGCCCGGTCGAGCTGGGCCAAGGCGGCCTCCGGCTGCGGCGGGTCAGAACGCAGCAGCAGCCAGGCGTAGTGGACGCGCAGACGGGACACGTCACGGTCCGCGTCGCCCTCGCCCATGAGGGCCAGAGCGCGCTGGGTGTGCTGCTTGGCGCGTTCGTAGTCACGACGTTCGCCGACGACCACGGCGGCGTTCCAGTACACGCTGCCGCGCCCGCGGGGGGAACCGAGGATCTCGGCGACACGGATCAGCTCGGACGCCTGCTGCGTGGCGTAGAGCAGGTCACCACGTTCGACGTACGACCACAGCAGCGCTGAGCCGAGCCGCAGGTGCTCGTCAGAACCGGCCAGGCCGGCACCCTCCAGCGCGGTCAGGGCCCGCTCGCCGATATCCACGGAGCGGATGAGGTCGCCGGACTCCAGGTAGGAGACCACGAGGCTCGTGGCGACCTTGGCCAGCTCCAGGAAGTCGCCGACTGACTCACGGTCGGCGTACAGCGGTTCGAGGATGCCGATCGAGCTCTCGATGTCACCGGCCATCTCTGCTGCCTGGGCTTTGACGTAGAGCGCCTCGTAGCGCAGCTGCGATGTGACCACGTCGAGGTCCAGGCTGTGGATCCGGCGTTCGGCAGACTCGGGGTCGCCGTCAGCCAGTGACAGCCGTGCGTAGTCAAGCTCGAGCCGGACGCGTGACTCGTTGGGCCCGTCGTCGCCGTACTTGAGGTATTCCAGCGTTGTGCCCAGGTGGGCAGCGATGACGGCCAGGGCCTTGTCGGTCGGCGTCCGACGACCCGACTCGATCAGCGACACGTAGGAGGGCGACAGCGTGTCGCCCGCCAGGTCGGTCTGGGTCAGGTTCTTCTCCTGCCGCGCCTCACGGACGCGCTCACCAATAGTCGTCATGGTTCGTCATTGTATCCGTGACGAGGGGACCGTGTGGGCGAAAACGGGACAATTTTGGGCAGATCCCCGTCCGAGTCACCAGGGCGGAGCACGCAAAAGAGGGGCTCACGGGCAGACAGCTCGCTCGTTCGAATGACGCTGGACGTATGGAGCACATCGGGCGTCCGACCACACCGGCGCGGCGGGGGGCGCCGAACGTCCGCGTGTCGTCCAGCCACGTCCACTGCTCCTGGACCGTGGTACCTGACAGTGTCGACGGGGAGCGTCGGCGGTCACAGACGACGAACCGAGGGCCGGTGCATGTGCACCGGCCCTCGGTCGGCTTCGACGCCTCGGGGTAACGTCGAACCCGTCTTCTAGCGGTTCAACGGATCCACTTGCAGCAGCCGATGCCCCCACCAGCGTTGTCTTCGGCGCTTGCTGACGCCGCGGTGGCGGACAGGCCGAGGGCGAGCAGTGCTGCTGCGACGACGGCAACGATCTTGGGTGTACGAGTCATGGTTCTGCCTCCTGTTACTCACGAGCGGGGACACCTGTCAGAGACATTCTGACCACATCCGGGTGGCTCGGGCTCTCCGGCTGTACGGGCTTCGGCGTGTCGACAACCTGGGCGTGTCGGCCCCGGTCGGCCCGTTCGCCCAAACGGACGTACCTAGTCATCGGCGTGTCGGAATCGTCGGCGCGTCGCAAAATGCGGCGCCACGGGGACATCCTCACCCGTCCTGCGGGACCGGCCACCCCAGATTCCACCCGCCCGGCCGTGGTCCAGCCTGCGGGTTTGTGGTCTGATGGACTCGTGCAAGGCGTGGACGAACTCGAGATGGGGCGGATTGCCGCGGCAGTCGACGACGCTATCCCGTCCGAGCTCGCTCATACCTGGGACGAATTTGTCGCCAGCGGACCGGTTCTCGTGGCCCGCCAGAGCATCTTCGACATCGACGGTGGCGTCTCCGCCTACCAGCTGTCGTTCCGTTCCCAGGTCAGCTCTGACCCTCGCCGCTGGACCTCCGCTACCCACGAACGGGCGACATCTCACGTCCTGCGTGCGACGTTCTCCCGCGCCGATCTGGAGTCGTTGGCCGGGGACCGTCATATCGCCGTGCGGTGCCCACGCGGGTACCTCGTCGGCGAGCTTCCCCTGCCCCCGCGCCCCGACCGGCTCATCGTCGAGCTCCCCACCAACCTGGTGCCAGACGCCAAGGTCTGCGACGGGATCATCGACCTCCGCGCCCAGGGCTTCAGCGTCTGCCTGCCCTCGTTCTCCAACCAACCGGCCCAACGCCGGTTGCTGCCGCTGGCTGACTTCGTCAAGATCGACGTGCGCGACCTCGACGTCGAGGGAGTGCCGGTGGTGCGCGTCGCGCGTACCTACGATGCGACCCTCGTCGGGGAGTTCGTCGAAAGGCGCGACCAGCTGGCCTTGGCCAGGGACCTCGGGTTCTCCCTGTTCCAGGGCAATCTCCTGGGACGAGCGACGACGGTGGACCGCACTGCGGCCCGTCCCGTCGGGCTGTAGACCTCCTAACCGGGAGCGGGTGAAGAGTATGGATCCGGCGAGAGTGGCGTCGTCGCGGGTGGCGACCGAGCCGAGCGAGCCCGGGGCGCCGGTCCCGCACCTGTCCCACGTGCCCACGCAGCGGCCCCCGGTCGCCCGCCAGCCGATCTGGACCACGGCTGGGGCGCTGGTCGGCCACGAGTACCTGTACCGCAGCCGTGTGGGCCGGCCTGCAGGCGTGGACCTGTGGCGCGCCGAACGCCAAGACGTGGCCTCGGCGTCAGTGCTGCGCTCGGTCTTCGAAGAGTCGGCCGCCGACGCCGAAGGACCGCTGATCTTTGTCAACGTGACCCGCTCGTTCCTCGTGCGCGACCGTCCGCTGCCTGCCCATATGGGCCGTCTGGTGCTGGAGATCGTCGAGTCGGTCCCCGGTGACCCTGGTGTGGTCTTGGGCCTGCGCCGCCTGCGCGCCCGTGGCTACCGGGTCGCCATCGACGACTTCACCGCGTCCGCCGAGCAGATGCCCATGCTCCCCTACGCCGACTTCGTCAAGGTCGACTGCCGCGACCTGGTCAAACCTGACGGTCTGCGTCTGGTCGAGATCGGCCGGACCCACGACGCCACCCTCATCGCCGAACGCGTCGAGACCACCGAGCTCGTCGAGATGTGCGTCCGCGCCGGGTTCGACCTCCTCCAAGGCGACGCCCTGGGCCCCGCCGTCACCATGCCCCACCTAAGCACCATGCCCACCTAAGAATCCTGAGGACTACTGCCGGGCGGCCTGGGCGACGCGCAGGACAGCACGTTCCACCGCGTACTGGCGGTCACGGCTTTGGCCTTTGACGTCGGCGTCGGCCTGGGCGACCGCGGTGATGGCCACAGCCAGGGTCTGCGGGGTCCAGTGCCGCAGCTCCGACGACGCCTTCTCCACCTGCCACGGGGCCAGGCCCAGGTCGTGGGCGCCACCAGAACCCCGGCCGCGCACAGTGGAGACCTTGGCCAACGTGCGCAGCTTCATGGCCAACGCGGCGACCAGCGGCACAGGGTCGACCCCGGTGGCCAGGGCGTGGCGCAGCAGCGCCACGGCGCGGCTGACATCCCCAGCGACAGCAGCGTCGGCGACCTGGAAACCGGTCGCCTCGACGCGTCCGCCGTAGTAACGGTCCACGACGTCAGCGGTGATCGTCCCGGTGGTGTCGGCGACGAGCTGGGAGCATGCCGCGGCGAGCTCACGCAGGTCTGTGCCGACGGCGTCGACCAGGGCCCTCACCGCCCGCGGCTCGGCACGACGGCTGGCGTCCCGCAGCTCGGCGGCCACGAAGTCGGACTTGTCCGCGTCGGTGCGCACCGCCTCGCACGCCACTGTCGGCACCCCCGCCGCCTTCGCCGCGTCGAGGAGCTTCTTGCCGCGCTGGCCTCCCCCGTGGATCATCACCACGACCGCGTCACCGTCCGGACCACCGATATACGCCTGGGCGTCGGCCAGGGCCGCGTCGCTGCCCTTCTCCAGCCCGGCGAACAGCACCACCTTCGCCTCAGAGAACAACGACGGGCTCGTGGCCACGCTCAGCTCACCAGCGCCATACTCAGCCGCGTCGAGGTGGACCACCTCCACCTGCGGGTCGGTGCCACGGACCGCAGCGACGATCCGTTCGGCCGCCCGCTGGGCCAACAGGTCCTGCGGACCAGAGACAAGGACGACCGGGGCTGGCTCAGCCTCACGCCAGCTGCACCCGGCCCGGGACCGGCTAGGACGACGCGGTGCTGCCACGGGACCTAGGTTAGTCCGCGCGTTGTCGTCTGCGGGTCGCCAAGACGGCCACGGCGACGACCGCCCCCGTGCACACGACCAGACCGGCTGGTCCGGGCAGCCACGCCACGGTGGCACCTGGGGCCCTGGCCGCGGTGCGGGCGACGAGGACGATCCACGCGCACCCCGCCCCGGCCAGCCACACCAGCACCTGGGCACCAGCAGGCCAGAACACTGATGCGACCAGGCCGAGCAGGCCGATCACCGTCACCGGTGCCACGACAGGCGCGACAGCGAGGTTGGCGAACACCGCGTACGTCGGCACCTGCGGCGAGATCGTCAACAGCACCGGCATCACCGCGAGCTGGGCCGACAAGGGCACGGAGACAGCCATGGCCAGCGGCTGGGGCACCCACCGCGACCAGCGACGCACCCACAGGCCCGCCAGAGCGATGATGCCGACAGTCGCGGCCACGGACAGCTGGAACCCCACCTCGGTGGCCAGCCACGGGTCGACCAGGAGCAGCACGACGATCGTCGTGCACAGCGCCGCTGGGGCCGCCGAACGCCGTCCGACCATGAGCGCGACCACCCCGACGGCGCCCATGACCGCTGCCCGCAGGACTGATGGTTGCGGCCCGACAAGAACCACGAGCCCAACCCCGGCGAGCACTGCCGCGCTGGTGCGCACCATCCGGGGCAGCCTCAGCGCCGCACCCACCGCGAGGACGGTCGCCAGCACGATGGCGAAATGCGCCCCGGACACCGCTGTGAGGTGGGTCAGCCCTGCCACGCGCAGGTCCTGCGTGGTCTGGTCGTCCAGTCCGCTGGTGTCACCCCACACGATCCCTGGCAGCAGCGAGTCGAGGGGGGCTGGCAGCACGTCGGCACGACGGTGGCCAGCGTCGCGGACCGTGTCTGCGGCCCGCGACCAGGTCGGCGCTGGTGCCACCTCACGGGCTGGCTCGTTGGTGCGCAGGGCCCCCACCGCCCGGCCTGCGCGCACTGGTCCCAGGCGTCCTGTCACGGCCACCGCTGTGCCTGGGGCCAGCTGCTGGCACGGTGCCTCGACCCGCACGGGTGCTGCTGTCGTGGTGGTCTGGTCGCTGGTGTCCAGCTGTGAGACTGTCACCAGGTACCGGCAGGCGTTGCGGTAACCGGTGGGTGTGGGGACGGTCTGGGTGGTTGCGGTGACGGTCACGGTGCGTCGTTCGGCGACCGCGTCGGCGACCTGGCCCGACCAGCGGGCGTGCTGCTGGGCCGCACCTGCGCCGAGCACAGCGGCAGCAACCCCAGCCACGAGGACCACCGACCCGGCCCACCTGTCGCGCCGCAGCGCACCAAGGACCATGACGACCAGGCAGCACCCCACGCTGATGACGCACCAACGCACCGGGGCGAGCACCACGACGAACGCACCAGCCCACGCCCCGGCGGCCACGGGTACGAGCCGCAGGTCAACAGGGTCGGCAACCTCCTCAGGTTCTTTGACGACCGCGGCTGTGGTGCGCGGCATCAGACCTTGACCAGGTCACGCAGACGGGCCATCGTCGCCGGGCCGATCCCCGAGACCTTCTCCAGGGAGTCCACGGAGGCGAACGGACGGCCGTCGATGATACGTCCGGCGATCACCGGCCCGACCCCCGGCAACGTCTCCAGCTCGGACTGGGTGGCGTTGTTGAGGTCGACCCTGCCGTCGTCGACCACAGCGGGACCGCCCGGCGCACCCGGGACGACCTCACCGGGCAAGGGGACGTAGAGCTGTTCGCCGTCGACCAACGGTCTGGCGAGGTTGAGCGCCGCCAGGTCCGCCTCGTCCGTGGCGCCCCCAGCAGCCTCCACCGCGTCAGCCACCCGTGACCCACCAGCCAGGACAAAAACCCCCGGCCGGACGACAGCCCCGACCACATGCACGACCACGACATTCGGCACAGACTCCACCACCGCTGGCGGCGAAGGAGTCCCCAGGTCAACAGCACTGCCCGCCACTGACGTCCCCGTACGCAGCCCGACCGCAGTGGCGACCAGCGCCACCACCCCCGCCGCGGCCAACCCCAGCCGTCGTGACACCGCCCACCGCTGTGGTCGCCGCGGCGTCTCCGGCGGCGGGTCGTGCCGAGCCACATACTCGCTGCGGGCCCGCCGCAACGCCGCCGTAGACCGAGCCAACGTGTCGCCACCCCCCTGAGCGAAGGACGAGACCGTGCGCAGCGGTTCCGTGTCATCACCCGCGTATCCACGAGCGGAAGGCAAGACAATGGGAGCGGAGGGCGAGACGGTGGGGACGGTTCCTACTGTCTTGCCCAGTCCGCCGGTCCACGGCGGACCGGGCAAGACTGAGGAACCGTCCCCACCGTCTCGCCCGGCCCACGGCACACCAGGCAAGACTGAGGAACCGTCCCCACCGTCTCGCCCGGCCCACGGCACACCAGGCAAGACAGAAGAACCGTCCCCACCGTCTCGTGGTGTGCGGTTCCAAGAGTTCGGTATCTCAGCCATGCTCGCGACGCTACGTGCGCGTAGCACCCCGCGGAGGCGTCAACAACCAGATCAGGGCACAGGAGCGTCGTCACCGTCGGCTGTGGACGGTTCGCCGGACGACCCCACCTCACCAGGTGACGACATGTCGGCAGGGCTCTGCGCAGGCACGACAGGTTCGGCGTCGGCCACAGCGATGGCCAGCGCCCCCGGTCCGACATGTGCGGCCAAGACCGCACCAATCTCGGAGATGACGGTCTGGACCACCCCGTCACCAGCAGCGGCCACGACCTGGCGGGCCAGGTCCGCGGCTGCGTCGACGTTGCCCAGGTGGTGCACAGCCACCCGTGCCTTGCCCCGCGCCTGCACAGACTCCACCGCGAGCTGGACCAACCGGGCACGTGCCGCGCGCCGGGTGCGGACCTTCCCCGCGACGGCCAGGTGCCCGTCGGTGACAGTCAGCAGCGGACGCAGCTGGATGAGTGTGCCCAGCAAGGCCGACGTCCCCGACAACCGTCCCCCTCGCCGCAGGTGGTCGAGGTTGTCGACGAGGAACCACACCTGTGACGAACCGGCGACCGCCTGGGCGGTAGCAGCGACCTCGTCCACGTCGGGCACGCTCACCGGGGCGACAGGTGCCCGCGCAGGCGCCCACCGGCGCCACCAAGGCTCAGGCGCGGGTTTGGGCAGCTGCGGCGTCCCCGCCCGTGCCGCAGCCAAGACCGCGAAACCCATACCCATCGCCGCTGTGCCCGAGTCCACGACCACCACAGGGATACCAGCGTCAGCCGCCGCCAGCCGGGCCGCCGCAGCAGTGCCAGACAACTGGCCCGACAGGTGCACCGAGACGACCGCGCTCGCCCCCTCGGCGGCGGCACGTTCGTAGGCCGCCGCGAAAGCCCCGGGCGGTGGTTGGGAGGTCACTGGCCGTTCGCCACGTTCCAGGGCGGCGAGCAGGTCGGCCCCGTCGATGTCACCATCGAGGGTGCGCCGCCGCCCGACGATGACGTCCAAAGACACGACCCTCACCCCACCCGCACGGGCCAGCGCAGGTGGCAGCGCCGCGGTGGAGTCGGTGACCACCGCGACCCGGCCCGGCAGCACCCCAGGGCCGACCATGTCAGCCCGCGACCAGGTTCACCAGGACCGTGCCCAGACCTCGCCCGGCCAACGTCCCGACGGCCACGTCGGCCAGGGGGCAGACGGCGGGACCCGTCGCTGCTTCGCGCTGTCTCACCTGCATAACTCTACCGACCCGGAGCATCACGTCACTTTCACGTTGGCACCTGCGCGGCCCGCTGGCCAGGTTCGCCCAAGAAGGTGACGCTGTTTCAGCCTGAAACACATGTTTCAGGATCCGTACACGAAACCAGGTCTTCTGGGTGTTTGCCCGTGGCATCCTGGCGACGACTGCCCAACCCTCCCCCGCTGTGCGTCATGAGAAGGAGAACGACAGTGGCACAAGACCTCGAGATGTTCTACGCGTTGCAGCCGGGCCCGGCGACCCAGCTCAACGGGAACCCCGCCACGCTCACCGTGCACGACGTCGGGATGCTCCACGTGGGCTCAGGCGAGGTCGAGGTGTGCGACCCGGTCATGGGGTCAGGTGGCCCGACGGTCGCCGTGCCGGCTGGTTCGTACCCGGTGCGTGTCACCGTCGCGGACGTCTCACCTGCCCAGGACGGCTCGCACGAGCGTGCGGCGTACCTGTCGCTGGTGCTCGCCGACGGCACGGCGGTGCAGGTGCAGCCTGCCGAGGAGACCGACGGCCCGGGCGACCAGTGCCCGACGGTGACGGTCGAGGCGACCCTCGGCTTGGCCGACCGCCAGGCGGTGTCCGCACTGCCCGGGGGGAAGAGCTGGTACGACCAGGTCGCTGAGGCAACGTTCGCGCAGCTGGACTCCCCCGGTGTGCACGGATGCACGATGGCGGTCAGCCCCGACGGCATCGCCGACGTCCCAGCCAGCGACGGCGCAGCCAACGTCGTCCTCGTCAGCTCGGGGTGGCGCCACGGGTCGTGCCCGGTGCTGGTCACGTACGACGCCGAGGACCGGATGCTGGCCGTGCACATCGACCTGGGTGTCGTCGGCCCACAGATGGACGACAAGGAGAAGGGACGTCGGAGGCATCGCCTGCGGTACCACTCCGACGAGATGGAGCCCTGGGTCGTCCAGCACTACGCGGTCAGGGCCAGACGCTGGCTGGCCGGGGACGGCTCTCTCGGCTCGATCGACCTGTACGGGCTCAGGCTCCTGCTCAACGGGTACTCCCGCGACCTGGCAGACCTGACCGTCCAGGAGGCCGAACGGCTCGCCCGTGCCGTCGCAGCCGTCCCGCCGCTGTACGACAAGCTCAAAGACCTCGCCGTCGAGGCGCAGAGAGCCAGCAGCACCCCAGTCGCCTTGGCAGTGCACCGCGCGATGCTCGACATCCCACCGGACAACCTCGACGACGATGACCTCCAGGACTGGTTGAGCGCAGCACACACCGCACTGGCCCTGATGAATGCCGAGCACCTGACCGAAGAGTCCGTCGAGCTCGCGGACCGGCTGGTCCAGTACGTCCACAAGAACCCCAGCATCACCCACCCCGCGGCGTGCACCTACGTCGCCGTCGGTCGCGACGACGACGCGCTCGAACAGGTGAGGCTGGCTGTCAAGCTGGACTACTGGGCCCTCGATGGGCTCCGGGTGGACACCAACCTCGGCCGGCTGCTCGAAAGACCAGAGTTCGCACAAGCGTTTGCCGACGTCCGGCTCCGTGTGGCGGCGCTGGTCAGGACGCTGGCGCACGAGCACCCTGATGAGGCTGCGCTGATCGCAGGGTTCGTCCTCGACGACGACGACCCGGCTCGGACGCTGTCGATCGACCCGGGCACTGTGCAGGCTTTCTGGCAGAGCTCGGTCCAGCGCTGGAACGACCGTTCGCTGAAGCCCCTGGCGAAGGAGCCTGACCTGCTGACCACCGAACAATGGTTGCGGCTCGGCCAGGTCTACGCCACGGCTGCGGAATACTCCACGCTGCCCAAGCACTGGCCAACAGCTGTACCGACGTGGTTCTTGGTGCTTCAGGACTGCCGCACCCGGGCGTCGTCCGCCCCACATATGTGGGACCCGTCGTTCGTCGCCTCGCTGCTCACTGCCGGCGGTACCGCCAAGGACGAGGTGCCGGGCCAGGCGCTGGCCGCGTTCTTCGCGCTGCTCGTACCCGAGAACTCCTGGACCGACACGGTGCGGGCCTGGTCGTCCCCGTGCTGCGACGACGGGAAGGCGCAGGCTCAGGTATGGGTCGACTACGTCGCTGACAATGTCGCAGCTGTCCCTGCTGCCGTCGCTCCGCTGGGAGCGGACGGTCGCCTGCGAGCGCTGACATGGCTGGGTGTGTACCCCGAGCTGCTGCCCCCACTGGTCCCGATGCTGGTCGAGTGTGCTGTCAGCACGGCCAAGACTGTCCGGGAGCAAGCAATGATGCTCGTGGCCGGCCTGGACGAACCGTTGCGCTCACAGACACTGGCTGACGTCCTTGCGACCGGCACAGGTGCGACGATCGGCACGGCGGTGGACTTCGCTGCCCGGCTCGGTGAGGCTGGGCACCGTCTGCTCACCGAGGCTCTGGCCGAAGGTCGCGGCGGCAAACGTGACGAGCTGCTCGCTGCTGCGCTGAACCGCAACCAGATGGCCACAGCCCCGGTGGCCGAGCTGGACATCCCCCCTGCCACCCCGCTGGACACCACCGCGCTGGGCGAGGAGTTCCTCACCGCCCTGGACGCGATGGTCACCCGGTGGTGCGAGGGGTTGGAACACGATGAGACCAACCCCTGGCGCGAACGTGAGCGCGAGCGCGCAGCCAAGGTGCGTTCGTCGGACCTCACAACAATCCGCGACTGGCTCAACGGGACCGGACCACGCCCGGCCTGGGCGGACATTCGCGCCCTGCCTGACCAGCACATGGCCGGGCTGGGCCTGCCCCTGCTCAGCGCAGTCCGGTACGCGACCGCGGGCTCACCGCCAGAGCTGTGGTGGGGGCCGTTTTTCAGGGTCGCTGGTTACGAGTACGACCTGCGGACCCTGGTCGAGGCTGTCAGGGCTGCTGGGATCGCCGACCCGGTGCAGATGGTCGCGCGTCTTGCCTTCGGGCGTGAGGAGTACGCACCAGAGCGTGTGTGGCCGTTCTTCGCCACCTACCCTGGCCCGCTGGACACAGCGGTGGAGAACGTCGCGAAAGGGTCAGGGGACGCACCGACGGTCCTGGGGATCCTTGCGATGTTCCCGACGCTTCCTGCCCAGTACGTGCCGGTCGTGGCCCAGCTGGCCACCGGGGAAGCCAAGACCCACCGCCTAGCCGCCCAAGAGCTGTTGCGGGACCACCCGAACGTGCTTGGGATCGCTGCCGAGGGCCTGAAGAGCAGCAAAGCCGAGGTGCGCGCAGTCGCCGCGGTGTGGGCCGGGCGTCTGGGAGACCCGGCCGGTGTCGAGCTGTTGCGCTCGGCACTGGCCAAGGAGAAGCGCGAGCAGCCGCAGGCGGCGATGCTGACCGCTCTGCACATCCTCGGCGACGACATCTCCGCCCACCTCGCCCCCCAGACCCTGACAGCAGCAGCGACCAAGGGCCTGGCCGCCAAACACCCCGCGGGTATGAGCTGGTTCCCGCTGGGCGCCCTGCCCGCGTGCCGGTGGGCCGACGGCACACCGGTCGACCCCGACATCGTCCGCTGGTGGGCCGTGCTCGCCGTCAAGCTCAAGGACCCCGTCGGCGCCGGACTGATCCCCCTGTACGTGTCGCTGCTGGACACCGCCAGCCAGCAGGCCCTGGGCACGTTCGTCCTGGACGCGTGGGTCGCGCACGACACCGCACGCCCGGGCGACGAGGCGTGCCGCGAGCACGCCGCCCGCGAGCTCGACGCCCGCTACAACCGGTACCAGTCGTGGGGAAGGAAATACCCGAAAACGGAGTGGTACCTCGAGTTTGCCCGCAGGACCAAGGACGAGGTCTTCGACGAGCTGCGCCGCGAACGCGCCGCAGAGTACCTGGGGTCAGCGATCGGCGAGAAAGGGCTTCTGGCCCTGACGACCGGGACACCCGGCCACCACGTCCTGGCCGTGTGCCAACGCTACGTCCGCGAGCACCCCCAACGCCGGTCACAGGTCGAAGCGCTGATCGTCGCGGCAGCAGGCAACGACGACCCGTCAGCGATCCAGCTCGTGCTGTCGGTGGCCCGCAAGTTCAAGCAGGAGACCGTCCGCGCCAAAGCTAACGAGCTTGCCGAGCAGATCGCCGAACGCCAAGGCTGGACCCTCGACGAGCTGGCGGACCGGACGATCCCCACCGCCGGTTTCGACGACGCAGGGGTGCTCACCCTCGACTACGGTCCGCGTGCCTTCACCGGGCGGGTCACCCGCTCGCCGAAGACTGGTGCGTTCACCATCGAGGTGTCCAACGCCGAGGGCAAACCCGTCAAAGCCCTGCCCAAACCCGGTGCCAACGACGACGCCGACACCGCCGCCGCGTCGCGCAAACAGCTGACCACGTCGAAGAAAGAGCTCACCCAGGTCGCGTCCTTCCAGGCCTCACGCCTGTTCGAGGCCATGTGCCTGGGCCGCACCTGGGACGTGCCCGTGTGGAACGAGCTGTACGGCCACCCGATCATGAACCACCTCATGTCGACCCTGGTGTGGAAGGTGTGGCAGCCGGCCGACGGCCCGTACCAGCTGTTCCGCCCCGCCGACGGCGAGCTGCTCGACGCCGACGACGAAACCATCACCCTGCCCGATACCGGCCGTGTCGGCCTGGCCCACCTAGCCACCGTCACACCCGCCGAAGCCGCACAGTGGAAAGCCCACCTCGTCGACTACGACGTAGACCCGCTGTTCTCCCAGATGACCTCAGCCAGCCCGCAACACACCGCGACCGCGACCGAGATCGACGACCACAAAGGATGGCTGTCGGACTCCTACGCCATCCGCGCCCGCGCCACCAAACGCGGGTACACCCGCGGGATGGCCGAAGACGGCGGCTGGTTCGGCGAGTACACCAAGAACCTCCCCAGCGCAAAGATCCAGGTGGTGATCGAGTTCACCGGCTCCTACGTCCCCGAAGAACAGATCCCCGCCGCAGTACAAACCCTCGCCTTCCACCGCACCTCCCGCCCCATCCCCCTGGCCGAGGTACCCCCGATCCTCCTAGCAGAGTCGTACGCCGACTACGTCCACATCGCCGAAGCCGGAACCTTCGACCCCGACTGGGAGAAGAAGAGCGCCTTCTAAGAATGCACGAACCAGCGCCACCCGGGAGGCTGCGCTGGCGCTGGTTCGACCCTGGCCTGCACGGCTACATGGGCTCCGGTCGTCCGCCACAGCGGCTTGAGCAGGAAAGACATGAGGAACCGTCCCCACTGTCTCCTGCTTTCCGTGAGCATCACCTGCGCGGCTCAGCAAGCGCAGCGCGGATCTGTTGGTGTGCAGCCGGCCCGTCCAGCAGCGTGGCCGTGCCGTCCAGCACCCCGTCGAGACGCCGGAGGATCTCGGTGCGCCAGGCGACGTCCACAGATGGCTGGTCCACGCTGAGGTTGTCTGTCGAGTGCAGGCTGGCGAGCAGCTGGTGCGCGACGACGGTGCGTTGGTCTGGATCGAGGCAGAGCCCCGCCTCGATGACCGCGTCTGCATCCAGTGTCATGTCCGCCAATGTACGGTCCGCACACGTGTCCAGGCGGGTGATGTGGGCGAAGTCGGTGGCGGCGGTGTCAACCTGGGACCACGTTGACCAGGCGCGGTGCGCGGACGATGACCTTGCGCACGTCGACCCGATGGTCCGTCGCCTCTGGTGGTATGAGGTGAAAGGTATTGTCCCACTGTGACAGAAAACTGATATGATTTGATGTCATGATGCCGACCGCAGACCTCAGCCCTGGCCGGTACCTCGCGATGGTCCCGCCCAGGTCGTTCGTGCGCGTCCAAGACTTGCCAGGCACCCGTCAGGCTGCTGCTTCAGCACTGTCTCGGGCCGCTGCCCGCGGGGAGGTCGTACGTGTGCGCAAGGGTCTGTACTTCAAGGGCGTCGCGACTCGCTACGGGGTGGCGACACCTGCTTCTGTCGATGTCGCGCGGGCTGTCCTCGGTGACGAGGGCGTGGGCCCCGCTGGCTACAGCGCTGCCCGGGCTTTCGGACTCACGACACAGGTGCCCCCGCGCACCGAGCTGGCCGTCGCCGGGCCGTTGCCAGCGCCTTTGGAGGATGTACGGCTTCACCGGCGTAACAACATGGCCCGCCGCAGGCTCACCTGGTTCGAGATCGCGTTGCTGGAGGTCTTGCGCGCCTGGGACACCGTCTCAGACAAGCCCCTGTCAGACCTCGCCGATGCGGTCTCCACCGCGGTCCGGGCCGGGAAGCTCAACCTGGCGAGCGTTGCCGACGTCCTGCGCACCGAGCGCAGCCCAGCAGCACGCGACCGGTTCGAGGCACTGTCAGCGATCTTGTCAGAACCGGTGAGGGCCGCATGAGCACAACCTTGCTCGACCATCGCGCCGAGCTCGCTGCCCTGGTCGACGCGACGGGCCGTGCGTTCGGGCTGGACCGGGCGTTCGTCGAGAAAGACTTCTGGGTCACCGAAGTCCTGCGTGCTGTCGCCCCAGGCTGAGTGGACTGCGCTCCGCGCAGTTGGGTTGACCAGGCAAGACCGCAGACCTTCCCCGTCTTTGGGCTCAGCCCGCCAGGGATCGGGGAGGTCTCCCGTGCAACCGGTCAGGGTGTGTCAGCCTTGTCGAGATCTGCAAGGAAGTCGGACGGCAGGACACCAGGCGGCGTGGCGTCAGATGCGATCAGTCTTTCGTCGCGGGTGACGACACAGTCAGCCCCGTGACGGCTAGCCACCTCAAGAAGGATGGCGTCCTCAAAATCGTCCATCGCAGAGTCCAGCGCTGCCCGGCAGTCCTGGCCCAGCACATCGGCTGGCGACAAGATGCGCAGCACCTTTCGCAGAGCGGATCTGGCCTCGGCGCAGCCGAGCTGACGACGAAGGATGTAGAAAATGTCGGTCAGGCTCGTCGCGACCACCATGCCCTGAGCCTCTCCGACAGCCAGCCTTAGCAAGACCTTCTCGGCGTCATCCCGGAAGGGTTCACGCGACGCCAGGGCATCGAGCAGGACATTGGTGTCAACCACGACACGCATCAGACCAGCCGTTCTTGCCTGGCCTGGTCCCGGTCAGTGTCGGGCCGCAGGATCCCGAACAGGGACTTGGCGTCCGCGATCCTCACGGTGTCGAGACTGATGATCCGAGCAACAGGCTCGGCGCCGTCGATCACCACGATGTCCTCACCACGGGCCTGCTCTATCAGACGCTGGGTGTCTCGACCCAGTTCCTTCAGCCTGACCTGCACCATGATCCCTCCCGACAGCCGGGTGCCGTTCTCGCCCCCCAGTATAGATTCTGAGACCACGTCGGTGTCCCAGCGGCGGCTGACGATGTCAGCCTGGGACCACGTTGACCAGGCGCGGTGCACGGACGATGACCTTGCGCACTTCGCGTCCGGCCAGGGTGCGGACCACTGCCGGGTCGGCCAGGGCCAGACCGGTCAGCTCGTCGTCGGTGGCGGACGGGGAGACCTCGGCCCGGGAGCGGACTTTCCCGGCGACCTGGATCACGCAGGTCACGGTCTCTTCGACGAGCCAGGCCGGGTCGGCCACGGGGAATGGTGCGTCGATGAGCGAACGGTCGTGGCCCAGGCGTTCCCACAGCTCTTCGGCGATATGCGGGGCGATGGGGGCGGTCATGAGCACCACCGGTTCGACCGCCGCGCGCGGCACCCGGTCCAGCGTGGTCAGGTGGTTGTTCGCGACGATGAGCTTGGCGATCGCGGTGTTGACCCGCATGGCCTCCATGTCTTCGGTGACCCCGGCGATGGCGTGGTGGATGACCCGCCAGGTCTCGTCGTCGGGGGCGTCGTCGGTGACGGTCAGCGCGCCGGTGGTCTCGTCCACGACGTTGCGCCACAGCCGCTGCAAGAACCTTTGCGACCCGACGACGGACCTGGTGTCCCACGGACGCGACAGGTCTAGCGGGCCCATGGACATCTCGTAGACCCGCAAGGTGTCGGCGCCGTACGCGGCGTACATCTCGTCGGGGGTGACGACGTTCTTCAGGGACTTGCCCATCTTGCCGTACTCACGGGCGACGTCCTGGCCGTTCCAGGTGAACTGGTCGTCGTCTTCGACCACCTCGTCGGCGGGCACGTACACGCCGCGCTCGTCGGTGTAGGCGTAGGCCTGGATGTAGCCCTGGTTGAACAGGCGGTAGAACGGTTCGGCCGAGCTGACGTGACCCAGGTCGTACAGCACCTTGTGCCAGAACCGTGCGTACAGCAGGTGCAGCACGGCGTGCTCGACCCCGCCGACGTACAGGTCGATCCCGCCAACAGACCCCTCGTCTTGGTGGCCGTGGCCAGGGCCCAGCCAGTACTGGTCAAGCTCAGGGTCGACGAGGGTGCCGTCTTGCGCCGGGTCGAGGTACCGCAGGTAGTACCAGCACGACCCGGCCCAGTTGGGCATGGTGGACGTCTCGCGGCGGTACTGGCGCGGTCCGTCGCCCAGGTCCGCCGTGATGTTCACCCAGGCGTCGTTGCGACCCAGGGGGGCTTCGGGTTCAGAGTCAGCGTCTTCGGGGTCGAACAGGCGCGGGGAGTAGTCCGGCACGTCAGGCAGAGGCACCGGCAGCATGGACTCCGGCAGCGCCGTGGTGATCTGGTCGTCGTCGTACACGACGGGGAACGGTTCGCCCCAGTACCGCTGACGGCTGAACAACCAGTCGCGCAGACGGAAGGTGACCGACGCCTCCCCCACCCCACGCTGCGCCAGCCAGGTGTTCATCGCCGCGGTGGCGCTCGGCACGTCCAGACCGTTGAGGTCGAGGGTCTCGTGCGCGGAGTTGATGACGGTCCCGTCGTAGGTGCGCGCACCGTCGCCCTCGCCGTCGACGGTGTAGACGATGGGCAGGTCGTACGCCGTGGCGAACTCGTAGTCACGGTCGTCGCCGCCGGGGACGGCCATGATCGCGCCGGTCCCGTACCCCATGAGCACGTAGTCAGCGGTGAACACCGGCAACGTGTCGCCGGTGACGGGGTTGACAGCCATGTGCCCGGTGAACACACCGGTCTTGCGGCCAGCGTCGGCCTGGCGCTCCAACGCGGTGCGGCCAGCGGCGTAGGCCCGGTACGCGGTGACAGCGGCCTTTGGACCCGGGTGTCCCCCGGTCCACGCTTCGCGGGTGCCCTGCGGCCAGGTCGTCGGCACGTCGTCCAGCAGCGGGTGCTCAGGGGACACGACCATGAACGTCGCCCCGAACAACGTGTCCGACCGGGTGGTGAACACTTCCAGCTGTGCCGTCCCGCAGCCGGCGGGGCACTGGTCCCCCGGCTCGCAGCGACAGTCCGGGCCGCAGCCGCAGTCGGGGTGTTGGCACAGCACACCGAAACGCACGGTGGCACCGGTGGACCGTCCGATCCAGTGCCGCTGCATGGACTTGACCTTGTCGGGCCAGTCGATGGCGTCCAGGTCGTCGATGAGCCGGTCGGCGTAGGCGGTGATCCGCATGTTCCACTGCCGCAGGTTCTTCTTGAACACTGGCACGTTGCCGCGTTCGGAACGTCCGTCGGCGGTGACCTCTTCGTTGGCCAGCACCGTGCCCAGGCCCGGCGCCCAGTTCACCGGGGTGTCGGCCAGGTAGGCCAGCCGGTGGGCGTCGAGAACCTTGGCGCGGGCGACCCGGTCCAGGTCGTCCCACGCGACGCCCGCCGGGACGTCGGCGATGCCGTCGGGCACCTGCCGGGTCCCGTCGGCCAGCTCGGCCTCCAGCTCGGCGATGGGCCGGGCGCGCCCT